>Ga0209138_1000061_pt1 | contig 106196 bp, 139 predicted proteins | sample SaaInl3SG_22_DNA_FD_184645 | JGI IMG/M metagenome (GOLD analysis project Ga0209138, IMG submission 184645) | Marine microbial communities from expanding oxygen minimum zones in the Saanich Inlet - ESP_153SG_22_DNA (SPAdes) (version 2) | ecosystem: Environmental > Aquatic > Marine > Intertidal...
AGTTTGCCGCTTTGTCCAAACCAAATGCAGATGTTAAGAAAATACCGATAGGGTATAATAAAAGTCCAAATAAAGAGAACCATGCCATCTTGCGAATAGCGTCCCTTTGTGCATCTTTGTCTTCCAACTCTTTTCTCTTAAATTCCAAATGCATCTCCATTTCTTCTTTGGAGATGTGACCGTCACCATTTGCATCTGCACCTTCTAGTGCATCAGCATCTATTGTTTTAACTTCTTCAGACACAAGAATCACCTCTGTCGTTGTTTCAACCTCTCATTCTCTTCCTCTAGGAATTGAATTAATAGATTGACGTAGATTTCCCTCTCCCACGGCATCATCTGTTCCAACTCAGTCAACGAATATTTGTGATGTTGCATCAAAGCAAAATTCGTCTTGTAATGATTAAACAAGTTGTCGTGTGAGAGGCCTACGCTAAAAAACTTGACAGACCTCTCAGTGTGACTATATTATGATGACCACAATGGGTACAATCATATTGTAGTTCATGTTCAAGCATAGGCATGGTCTGGAAGAAGTCACGGATTTTTCCGAACTGTTCTCTTGTTAGATTCTCGATGAAATCCACCAAGTCTTCCTTTGAGTGTTCCTTTGCATTAAACGTTTGGTCACCGTAGTGAATAGCAACAATACTACCTACTACGAATTCCATATCACTGTTAACACTATTTATGTCTTTTTGATTAATCGATTCAAATGTCTTTAGAGATGGATATGTCATCGTGACAGATAGATCATCAGCAAGACGAACAATACCATCTGGAGTTCCACCTTGAACTTGAATATCATTAAGATTGACATTCAGGGTGTTCATCTGTTCACAATCTTTAGACTGACATTTGTATTGGAACTCTGCTACCTCACCTACAGATTTCTCTCGTAGTCGTAGGAAGATGTTCTCAATATCAAACATTGGAAGATTATCAACATCCACTTTATCGAATGTGCAATTCCTAATGATTTGTTTGACTGCATGGTTGATAGAATTGTTTTCTTGATCTTGCATTGCGAGAAGAAGAATCTTCTCTTCCTTAACCAAGAATGGACGGTACTCAATCAAGTCACCAGTAGAGTACAGTTTCATACGGTACGTTGGTGCGGAGTTGATAGGAAGTGCCATTATTTAAACCTCACTATAATAAAGATTAACGGAATCGGTTAGCGATTTGATTTCCTATATCAGATACATTTTCGACAGCACTTCTGACACCAGTTGTAATAGAACCAAGTCTACTTGAATCTGCGCCAAGTGCGTATACATTATCTAGTATAGATGAAGAACCAACATTTCCAACACCAAAGAGTTGTGTGGTGTTTTCCCAGAGACGATATTCAAACGATACTGTGAGTTTGTGAATATCAGAACCTGCGTGGTTCAGGGATAAGTCTGCAACAGTTTTTGGATATGCTTCAACTAGAGTCGCTTGGTAACGTGATGTGATTGCACTTTCTGCGGCAATGTCACCAAAGACTCCGCCAGGCAGACTAAACGCACCGTCACGCTGATCAAGTTGAAGAATGTGAATGTTACAGATATATTCGTTGTAGAAGTTCATGTGACCAGAGTTCTTATCGAAGATCATGTTCTGCCAGTCATCGAAGAACTCTTTAACTACCATTGAGTTATCAACATAGAATGTCATATTCATCGCGGAATACGATCTACCGTATGGAATCTCTCTGCCAGGACCGTATGTCTTATGAAGTTTAGTATCAATGTTGAGTCCAGGCAGTGCCGCAGACTCAGTGTATAATCCTGCGATGTATCTACCGTTGTTTGTTGGAACATAGTAGTTCACCAACTTATTCAGCGCACCACCAAGAAGTGACTGACTCTGACCGCGTGGTGGATCAAAGATAACCATGAATCGGTTCTGCTTTGCGAACCCTCTATTCTTTGCGTTTGCTACGAACTGAGATAATGACATTATCTGCGCCTCATAAGTTGCTTAGACTGATTGTGTACATAACCAGTAGATTTACCTACGAACTTCTGAGTCGGTAGGAGAATTGCAGTCGCCCAATCTTCTGGTTCGATGAACAAGAAACGTGAGCGCATTTGCGAAGTTCTATATCTTTTAACAGATGGTCTAACTTCTTTAAACTTTGAGAAGTTGCTGAGTACAGACCAATCTGCTTTAATTCTAGTTGTCATATCATTACGATCTTTATTCGCAGTATATGATGACAACTTCTCCAATAGTTTCAATCGAACTAGTGGGGGAAGGTAATGGAAGTTAATACCAATGAATCCATTACTCGTAGTTTCAAATGGCATCACCATAGGGAATCTATCGTAGTATGGTAACCCTGGCGTACCCTTACCAATCGGATCGTATGAGAAAAGATACATACGACCTGGCAGTAACTTACTTGTTAAATTATCACGCTGATCGCGCATCAACTCTCTAGCAGAATATGATTGTCCTGCTAGTTGGTTAACTTTAGAATACAACCAATCGTGGGAGGGAGTTCTACCCCTCCTCGCTTTAATGTCTGCTTGTACTGTATCGAAAATATCTGCCATGTAACTATTTATGCTAGTTTAATTGATCTTCAGTCAAAATTATAAATTTCCATTTTCGATCTGCACAGAATTCTTCTGCCGCTTTCCATTTTGCTGAGTTGACACCCCACTGTTTGACTTCATTGATCCATGCTTGGGTTCGTCTAGGGGGATTTTGTTTGGGTGGTTTCGTATACTTCTTAGGTTTGACTTCAACAAGATAGTTTTCAATCACTCCTTGTTTATTTCTAACCTTGACAAAGAAGTCTACATAGTAGCGGTGAACTCTATTATCAATAGGTGACTTGTATGGAATGATGTGTTCTTCTGAACCCCACTGCAGAACGTCAGGGTTCATGTCACACCATTTCATCATCTTTCTTTCCCATGATGATCGGTAGATCACGTTGGTTGGATTGCCGACATATTTCTCAGGGTTCTTAACTGAGTATCGACCTTTGTATGTCATTTTCATAATCTTATATAAATACCTTATAAGCGCATTATTTATATCGAGGTTCAAATGATCTCTTACTTACCAGATTTAATTTCCAAAGTTGGTAAATTCGGCAGAGGTGGTAATCCACTAGACAAACGAAGAAACCAAAAGGGTTTCGTTGAGTCACTTTCATATCCAATCGACAATGGAATTGAATCTCCTGCAGAATTCGACAACTATGTAATGTTCTACATCTATGTAGACGAAAGCACAAGTGCGGATGCTCCAACAGAAGCAGGAACCCCTACCGCTATTTTAGGTGGTAACACCGTCAATGGACGTAATGCGTTTGGTGGTTCTTTGGGTGAGTTAGCAGAATCAATCCAACAGAGATTTGCTAGTTCACTTCCAAGTAATCAGATTGAAGGTTTCTTTGGTTCTGCTAAAGCGACTGCGCTAGGAACTGCAGATAGTTTGGTTCAGTCATTCGGATTCAATAAGCAGTTTAGAAGACTGCAGTCTGGTATCTGTCTTCACGTTCCTCAATCATTCACTTCATCATCTTCTGCAAACTGGAGACAGGGTGAACTTGGTCAATTGGGTGGATCGATTGCAGGTGGTTCGATGACGGACATCGTAAACAAGTTTAAGAGTGAGGGATTATCTGGAGTAGCAAATACTTATGCAGGTGACGCGGCGCGTGTAGCGGCAGATACCCTTGCATCTGCTACCGATGCGTTTGGTGCTAACTTTGGTAACATCCTTCAAGTGAAATCTCGTAAGGTTGCAAACCCATACATGGAGCAACTGTTTGAGAATATTTCATTCAGAGAGTATCAGTTCACATATGAATTTGCGGCAAGATCACAGCAAGAGTCTGAAGCGATTAAAGAAATCATTGAAACTTTCAGATATCATATGCACCCTGAGTTAACAGAGTCTGGATTGTACTTTGTATACCCATCAATGTTTGACATTAAGATTTTCCACAAAGATGCAGAAAACGAATTCTTGAATAGAATCTCAACATGTGTACTCACTAACTTAACTACAAACTATACATCATCTGGTGTGTTCTCTACGTTGAAGAATGGTCAACCTACAGAAATCTCGTTGACACTATCGTTCAGAGAAATTGAACCTATGACTAAAGAGCGTATTAAGGAAGGATTCTAATGAGTTACTTTAAGAAATTTCCAACAGTCGCTTACACCCAAAATGATATTGATGCTAACAATGTAGATTTCAAAATTGTTACGGATATCTTACGAAGAGTTGCTCTGAGAAGTTCTCTGGTTGAAGATGCTTTTTTATATGATGAGTATGATGTTCGTGATGGTGAGCGTCCTGATATTGTTGCAGACCAGTTCTATGGAGACTCTGCACTTCACTGGATTATTTTGACAACCAATGAAATTCATGATATAATGACAGAGTGGCCTTTGTCTACACGCGAACTAAATGCTATGATTAATAAAAAGTACACCAACCCACAAGGTGTTCATCATTATGAACGGAAGGCAACTTCTGGTGATACTACGGTTAAAGTTTATTGCAATCAGACAGACACTGGTGCTACTGCAGTATCAAACTCAGAATATGAAACACGACTGAATGAAGAGAAGCGTAGAATTAAACTACTCAAGAAAGAAGTTCTATCGGAGTTCATTGAAGAATTTGACGATCTAATCAAAAGGTAAATTATGTCGCAGTCTAACGGTTCACCTACAATTGAATTAGATAGCATTAAAATCTACAACTCAATTGTACCACTTGATAAGGTAACTAATCGAGACAGGGGTGTTGAGAGAACATCTATGATTGATGTCTCAAACCTTGTCGAAGAAATTACTATCAGGGAATCGGTTACTTCAAACTTTGTAACTGGTATGCTACTGATGAACGACTCCACTAACGTATTGCAGAATCTTCCTGTGATTGGTGGTGAGATCGTTAAGATGCGATACAACTCGATTGGTGATGACAATAAAATTGATTTGTATATGCGAGTTGCTAAAGTATCCAATGTAATCATCGAGCAACAGAAAGCGACTTACATCATTCACTTGATCAGTGAGTATGGATATCAGAACTACTTCACCCGAATCAGTAAAGCGTTCACTGGTAATGCTATTGAGATTGCAAGTAAAATCTATACGGATCACTTAAACGTACCAGAAATCGATAAAGACTTATTCGTTCCTAATATTGATACGGTTACTGGTTCTATGAAGTTCGTATGTCCACAGTGGAATCCTGCGCAAGCAATTAATTGGATTGCGTCTAAAGGTATTTCTGTTATCAACGGAAGACGACAAGATGCAAACTTGATGTTCTTTGAAACATTAAATACTGGATTCAATTTCTTGTCTGCGGATATGCTGTTTAATCCAGAAACAAATAAACCGATTACTGATGTTCTTGCTGAGATTACGGATCAAAGACCAGATGCTATGGGTAAAGGATTACACTTAAACGTAGCGAACATTCCACTCAAGACTAATGGTAACTATGGTGAAGCAGTACATCCAACATCACCAAAACAGAACTTACAAACTATCCAAGATATGACATTCGATGATCGCGCAGACATCATTAGAGATTTGCGCAGTGGATTATTGGGTGCTGAAAGTATTACGCATGATATCTTTTCTAAAGAAATTATTCGCAGTCGCCATAACTATATGGAAGACTATTACGACTATACTCATGCAGGTCAACACCCTCGTTATGCTAATGAAGATTTAGTAAGAGCGAATGGAAGACTATTCATCACACCCAGACAGTCTTCAAACTTTGATGGTGCAAGAAACCTATACTCAGATTCTTACTTCATGTCTAGACGAATGTTTACCGCGAGACTTTCAGATATTCAACTGAGCAATTTGCAGGTTGGTGGTCATGCTATCTATGCGCCAGGACGTTTAGTTGAAGTGAATGTACCAAACGTGGGTAAAGGTGAGTATGATCAGAGGAAGGATAAATACTATTCAGGATACTATTTTATTAAAGATATTCAACATACGTTCTCGCCGACTATCCAAAATCAGTATAGTCACCAAGTAAATATGAACGTAGTCAAAGATGGGATTGAAGAGTACTAATGATTACACTTAAAGAATTTATGATCACAGAAGAGATCACTGTTGCTGATCTCAAGGGTGTAGAGAAGTACGCAGATAAGTTGTTTGCGAAAGTTGGAATTGATGTTGAGTTCACTCGACACTTCCTTGATCGAGTAAACGATGCGCGTAACAAGAAGCAAATCACTACTGCAGAACTCATTCGTCTTTTCAAGCAGTCTTACGCAAAGTATGGTAAGAAGATTGCTCAGTTAGGTCCTGACGCTCAAGCAGTTATAACAGACATGCAGACAGATGTCAATATGCCTTTCGTATTAAAGTGGGATAATAAGTCTCAGGAACTCGATCTTGTTGCTAAGACGGTAATGCGTAAAAAAGGTTTTGCAACTTCTAACCAGAAACTTGAGGTTTAATTAATGTCAGTTGGTATGATGGGGTTCGATGGATTCATCTGGTTTACAGGTGTAGTCGAAGATCGCAACGATCCAGAACAGTTGGGAAGATATCGTGTACGTTGTGTGGGTATTCACACTGATGATAAGTCGGTACTTCCAACCAGAGACTTACCGTGGGCGATGCCGATGATGCCTTTGACTTCTGCTTCAGTTTCTGAAGTTGGTCAGACACCATCTCTCGTAGAAGGTTCTTGGGTTGTTGGTTTCTTCCGCGATGGCGAATCGTGTCAAGAACCAATCATCATGGGTTCAGTGCCAGGCAAACCTGCTCAAGAACCAAATCAACAACTTGGGTTTAATTCAAATTCTGACAGCACTGTAGACGCTTGGGGTCCTTTCCCTCGTTATGATTCTGAGGTAGATACTTCAAGAAGTGCTAGAGGTAGAACAGATGCAACTCCAGTTGCAACTCGTATAAATGGTGTTAATCAAGGTCACAGAGACAATACTCCTGCAGATCAAGATGAAACTGGTAGAGGATTAAAATCTGTCAACCCCAAACCAATTGCATGGGGTGGTAGTTGGGAAGCGTTTGAAGTTCCTTACGCGGCACAGTATCCATACTGTCATACCACTCAATCGGAGTCTGGTCATGTATTTGAATTGGATGATACGCCAGGAGCAGAACGTGTTCTATTGATGCACCGTAAAGATTCTTTTATTGAGATCGGTGCTGATGGTAACTTTAGAATTCACTCTTACGGTGTTGGTGAAGTACTGGTAGATTTAGAACTTAACATTGAGTGTAAGGGTAATGTTAATATTTACTCTCACGGTAAGACTACATTATATGCTGAAGAAAATATTGATATGCAGTCAGAGAAAGATGTAAGAGTTAAGTGTAAAACTTTCAAGGTTGAAGCGGATACACATATTGATATGGATGCACCTAGAATCGATATGAACTAGACTGTAGGTCCTATCATCCTTTCTTAGTAGGCATACTATGTATATAAGTTTTTTATTATTTCAGACAGAATTAAGGCAATAATAGAGGCAACAATGCCAGCAGTCGCAAGGAAAGATAGTAAAGACACAGTAGCATCTCCAGATGGATCAGGAGTCTGTTGTGGATCACCTAGTACCCAGAGTACTGATGAGGGGTCTTCTAATGTATTCATCAATGGTATTGGTGCAGTTCGTGAAGAAGATGCAATGATAACTCATCTATACGCAGGACCTTGTTGCAACCCACATGCACCTAAGTTGTCAAGTTTTTCAAGTACAGTTTTCGTAAACGGTAAGGGTATTGGAAGATTGGGTGATGATTATTCATCACATGTTATTTCTTCTGGTTCCTCCAATGTCTTTGCAGGATAAGTGGTATAAATAATCATATGGCGAAAGTTACAAGACAAACAACCAACTTTTCTGATTTGGATATGCTATTCACACGCAATCCGAATACGAATGATGTTGGGCGTAAACTAGATGTGGAAGCAATTAAGTCTTCATTACGTCATTTGATTTTGACATCTACTTACGAAAGACCATTTCACCCAGAGATTGGTGGGAACATTCATGCGTTGTTGTTTGAGAATGATTCTCCGCAACTGCGTAGAATGTTAGAGCAGTCGATTCGTAATACGGTTGTGAATCATGAACCAAGGGTAGAACTTTCTCGTGTACTCGTTAATCCGAATCCAGATTCAAACGAATATACGATACAGATTTATTTTTATGTTGTTAGTACTAACGAAGAACAGGTTTTCACAACCTATCTACAAAGGTTAAGATAAGATGGCAGATAAGAGAATCAGAATCACGGAACTTGATTTTGACAACATCAAGAGCAATCTAAAGGCATTCCTCAAGTCACAAGACAAGTTTAAGGATTTTGACTTTGAAGGGTCAGGTATGTCTGTACTCATGGATTTGCTTGCGTACAACACTCACTATAATGCATACTATGCAAACATGGTAGCGAATGAGATGTTCCTTGACACTGCAGTCAAGCGCGACTCTGTTCTTGCACATGCTAAGATGTTGGGATATGTTCCTCGTTCATCTACTTCTCCAACTGCTCGTATCAACGTAACCGTTAACAACCCATCTGGTTCACCTACCGTACTTACAATGCCACGCGGTACACTGTTCAATACTACGGTTGCTGACACTACCTACCAGTATGTCGTACTATCAGATATCTCTACCACAGTAACTGGTGGAGTTTATTCTTTCCTTGACGTTCCAGTTCGCGAAGGTACTCTTGTAAACTTCCAATACGTTAATGATGCTTCAGATGATACACAGCGTTTCTTAATTCAAGATGCAAAAGCAGATACTTCAACCTTGAAGGTTTCAGTGCGCGAAGGTGTAACTGGAAGTGCTACCGTTGTGTATGAACAGTACAGTAACTACATTGACGTTGCAAGTGACTCGGAAGTCTACTTCCTTGAAGCGGCAGATAAAGGTTACTACGAAATCAAGTTTGGTGATGGTATCATCGGTAAAGAATTACCAGACGGTGCAGTCATCACAATCTCTTATTTGATTACAAACGAAGAAGAATCGAATGGTGCAAATAGATTTACACTCGCAACATCTGTTGGTGGTTCTACTGATGCAACTATATCTGTTGTTTCTAATTCTACAGGTGGTTCTAAGCGAGAAAGTGTTGACAGCGTTAAGTTCAATGCACCTCGTTATAGATCATCTCAGAACAGAGCAGTCACTGCAGACGATTACAAGGTAATTGTTCCTAAGTTGTATCCAAACGTTGATGCGATTCAAGTATGGGGTGGTGAGGATAACGATCCTCCAGTGTATGGTAAAGTATTCCTTTGTATCAAACCTAAAACTGGTGAGCGTCTTACCTCTTTGACTAAGCAATCAATTTCTGATGGTATCCTAGCAAACAAGTCTATGGTGTCCATTACACCAGAAATTACTGACCCTGTTTATTTGCACATCGTTCCATCAGTTACTGTATATTGGAATCCAAACTCTACCGAATCTTCAGAGTCTGTTATTGAGCAAAAAGTTCGTGATACTATTATGAACTACTACAATACAGAAATTAAGAACTTTGATTCTGTATTCAGATTCTCTAAGTTGATGAGATTGATCGATCAGTCTGATGTGGGTATTGTTTCTAACATCACGACTCTCAAGTTGGAGCGACACATTGTTGCTAAACTTGGTCAGGAAATTAGATACATCCTCAAGACGTATAATAAAATTTACACACAGGGTCCTGGTACACCATCTGCAATCTCCTCCACAGGTTTTATTCCTAGTGGTCGTACTGAGGTACACTTCTTGGATGATGATGGAAATGGTGTTGTTCGTGCATACTATTTGGAAGAAGGTACAAACACCAAAGTTTACACAAACCTAAACCAAGGTACTGTGAACTATGCTACAGGTGAAGTTGTCGTTGATGCACTAAATCCTGCATCTACAGTTGAACCCAACCGTGTAATCATTGTTCGTATCGTTCCAGAGTCTAACGATGTTGTCTCTGTACGAAATAGTTTATTGTTGATCGAAGAACAAGATATTAAGGTTGAATCTATCGTTGATAAGATTGCAACTCGCGAGTCTTCAGCAGGTACAGATTACCAGACAACATCATCATTTGATGTTTCTAGAAATGCATCAACTGAAACCACAGTAACTACTGGTTCTGCCTCAATCGCTACAGATTCGTCAAGTGGTTCTGGTGGGGTTGACTACGGAGTCTAATAGATGCCTAGTATTAACGAAAAGATTTCTGCGATTGTCGGTGAACAACTTCCTGAGTTTGTAAAATCCGACTATCCTACCTTTGTATCTTTTCTTGAAGCATACTATGAATTCCTTGAGCAAGAAGGTGGTGCAATTGAAGCGACTCGTAACGCGAAGTTGTATAATGATATTGATCGCACTATTGATGACTTTGTAGAACACTTCCGTCAGGAATACATGGTAGACATTCCTGATACTATGGTTGCTGATAAGCGTCAAGTTGCAAAGTACATCAAAGAATTTTACGAAGCGAAGGGTACTACTAAATCAATCGAACTTCTCTTCAGACTGCTGTTTAATGAGCAAGCAGAAATTTACTATCCAAAGAGAGACATGCTTAGAGTTTCTGATGGTAAGTATAATATTAATGAGGTAATTCACCTTATCAATGTAACTGGTGAGATTGGTGATATTGTTGGTCTTCAGATCAAGCAAGAAGCGATTCCTGCAAATAACATCGAAGAAGCAACCGCAACAATCGAATCGGTAATTTCATTTAACGTTGGTTCAACTCTAGTCAACCAATGTGTCATTACTCCAGAGTCAATTGAAGGTGAGTTTGTAGCAGGTCAGACAGTAACCGCTACGAATGGAACAATTACTATTACTGGTGAGATTGATCATATTATCACAGGTGTAACCATCGAAGATGGTGGTGCATACTATTCAGAGCAAGACGGTCTGGAAGTTTACGGTGGTACTGGTGAAGACGCACAGTTCGCTATTATTGGAACTGGTCGTGGATCAATTGACCGAATCTTAGTTTTAGAGGGTGGTTCTGGATATGTTGCAGGGGAACCATTAGAGGTAACATCCCCAACTATCGGTTCTGGTTTCTCAGCGAGGGTTGCTCGTACTGAACCTGCAATGTTAGTTGAGAATGGTTCTGATTTCATTACTTTTGAAGATGGTAGTAAAATACTAGAAGAGGTTAACTTCATCGTATTTGAGAGTGGTGAGAATATTATTCTTGAAGATGCTACCATCTCAGATGGCGATCCACATACTCATTATCTCTTGGATGAGAATAATGGAGTAATCGGTGAGATTCAAGAAATTGAGATTCTCAATGGTGGACAGAACTTCCCAGAACTTCCAATTGTAGATGTTGAAGATTTTTCTGATGGTACAGGTGCAATCTTCCGTGTGCAATCAGACTCTATTGGTAGAATCATTGAAGTTGAGCGTATCTCTCTTGGTACTGGATATACAGAAGCACCTAGAATCCAAGGTAGAGCAAATCTACAGTGCTATGAGATTACTGGTACATTCCTCGCAGGAGAAAAAGTACGCGAAGAAAACCCTGAACTTCTCTTAGAGAATGGTGAGTATCTTCTTTTGGAAGATGGTAATCAACTTCTCCAAGATGGGGCAACTCCAGTAGAAGGAACACTTTTATCCGTAGACTACAACACTGGTTTGATTCGTGTTGAACCAGATACAGAAGATGACATTTTCGATGCACCACACCACTTAGTTGGTGTAACTTCTGGTGCTAAAGCAGAAGTACTTGATGCTCAACGTCCTACAATCACTGCTCATAGTGGAGCAGTTGCTACCACTCTTGGTAAGTTTGTGAATGCGGATGGTCGTATTTCTGAAGCGTCTAAGAAGATTCAAGATTCATTCTTCTATCAAGACTTCTCTTATGTAATTAAGGTTGGTCAGTCAATTAATGTTTGGCGTGATGCAGTCAAGCGAATTTTACATCCAGTTGGTCTTGCTCTCTTTGGTGAGGTGTCGGTTCAGACTTCTGTTCGTGCAAGAGTATATGGTGGATCAAATTTAAGATTGAATGGTAACCAACCAAGATTCAAACAAATTCAACAGTTGATCCAATCAACAGTGGATGCTTCTGCTCGTGGATTCTCTGATAGATATCTAGAACTGGAAGTTTATGGTCTTGCTAATAATATTATTATGGCAGGAATACAACAAACTCCAGACTTAATCCCATCTCTAATTTTACCAAGATCATTTGAACCATTGGTAAATATTGATGCTAAGATTGAATTGGTTAAACAATATACTATTAAAATGGGTAACTCATACTATCGTGAATTGGTTCCTCCTTCCACTTTAGTTTCTACACTACCGCAAGGAATTACCAAATATTATGAATATCTTGATTTAGTTGCATCAAGTAGTGTATTCCAAAATGATGAACATATTAAACATGAGATTAACTTGGAAGCGCAAGCATTATGTCAGAGAATTCTACATATTGCTATCAAACGTGATCCTATTCATATTATTGAAGGTGCATTGGTAGAACTAAAGGAAAGGTTAGTTACATTAAAGATAGATGATATACAATTAACAGATTATTCATATGCTAAAGCGTTGGGTCCTACATACCATACGCTTGAGCGTTTTAAGTTTTTATTTGCACCCTATTCTGAAGCAGGAACTGTTTCTATAGATCAGGGTGGTGAGGTTTATCGTGATGCTTGGAGTCAAGACTATACCAGTGTCGGAACTTCAAGTGATTATAATGCAGGTTATTGGGATACCTATGCAAATACCCAAATCGGTCACCTGTCACATATTAATCTAGATGATCTAGTTAATAATACAGGTAAAAAGACGAATATTGCGTTTGATACATATATCGAACTCAGTAACTAGTATAAATAACTTTACATTCTTTTTAAAGGAAGAGGATTAAAATGGCGGCAATCATTACTAACAAGTTCCGACTCCATAATTCGGAACAATTTATAGAAGCATTCAGCGAGAATGCTCCTACGAACATGTATTTGTTCATTGGTCGTCCAAAAGCATGGGCAAACGATCAGGTTCCTGCAACTCCGTTGGATAACCAAGATTCAATGTTTAATATCTACGATGATATGATAGCAATGAAGCGAGTTCAGTCAACTGATGTTACACATGCTATTGTGCGAAGAGATTGGATTAGTGGATTGACATACGATGAGTATGCTCATGACTATTCTGACAGTTACACTGCAACAAGTGGTGCGACTAACTTATACTCAGCATTATTCTATGTAATGACTGATGAGTATAATGTGTACAAGTGTATCTCTAACAATGGTGGTACTGCTTCATCAGAAAAACCAACAGGTACTGGAACTTCTATCATCGCTACTGCAGATGGGTATCGTTGGAAGTACATGTACTCAATTTCTGCGGCAGACGCATTGAAGTTCTTGTCAACTGACTTTATTCCAGTGAAGAAAATTTTATCTAATCCTGGCGTATCTGATCCGTATTATACACAGTATCAAGTTCAGCAAAATGCAGTTGCCGGAACCGTTGAGCAAATTAAACTTACTGCGGGTGGTTCTGGGTTCACCTCTGCTCCAACAGTAACTATTATCGGTGATGGTACTGGTGCTACAGCGACTGCTACAGTTTCTGGTGGTGCGGTAGATACAATTTCCATCGGTGATGTTGGTTCTGGTTACACACAGGCAGAAATAACTATTATCGGTGACGGTACTGGTGCAACTGCAAAAGTTGTAATCTCACCAGAAGGTGGTCATGGGTTATCTGCAGTTGAAGAACTTGGTGGGTTCTATGTCATGATGAATACTCGTCTTGAGTATGACGATGGTTCTGGTGACTTCCCTGTAAACAACGATTATAGACGTATTGGTCTGATTCGTGATCCACAGGATTTCGGAACAACTAATGTATCTTCAGGGTCTACCTTGTCTGCGACTAAAACTATTACTCTGCAGTCATCAGGTCAGTCTGGTAATTTTGATGTTGATGAGCGTATTGTTGGTGGAACTTCAGCGGCAAATGCTATTGTTGTAGATTGGGATGCTGATAATCTTGTCCTTAAATATTATCAAGATATTGAAACTGGGTTTGGTACTTTCCAAACTGGTGAAACTATCACTGGTAATACTTCCGCGGCAACTGGTACATCTTCTGCACTTGGTGACCCAGAAGTAGAACCAGATTCGGGTGATATCCTCTATGTTGAACATAGACGCCCAATTAATCGTGCATCTGACCAGATTGAAGATATCAAACTGGTTGTTGAATTCTAAGATAAATATCTCTAAGAATTCAATTATAAGATCACACTAGGAGACTTTTGGATGGATCAGAAACTTGACTTTAATGTCGATCCGTACTTTGACGACTTTGAAGCAACTGGCGGTGCGAAAGAAGAGAACTACCATCGAGTTCTCTTTCGCCCAGGATTCCCTGTTCAGGCAAGGGAACTCACTCAGTTGCAGACTGTACTGCAGAATCAAATTGAAAGATTTGGTGATCATATCTTTGAAAATGGCGCACAGGTAATCCCTGGCGATGTTAACATTGATACTGAGTATCGTTTTGTAAAACTGCAGTCAACGTTCAATACGACTAACGTAGAGAACTATCGTCAAAACTTTTATAATAAGATCATTACTGGTAGTGACACAGGTGTAAAGGCAAGGGTTATCGGAACTCTCGCCGCAACATCCTCTGATCCGATCACCCTTTACATCAAGTATGAAAATAGTGGTACAGACGGTGACACGAAGATTTTCAAAAATGGTGAGACAATCACTACTTTGAATTCTGATAATACAGTCAAGAAGAATCCAGAACTCTCCGCAGATCAAACAACTGAACTTAGTGCCTCGTTGCTCGCTACTGGAGCAACAGGTACTGGTTCTGCTGTTAAAGTACACGCAGGTATTTACTACATCAATGGTTTCTTTGTGAAGAATGATGAACAAGTGATCATTCTTGACAAGTACACAAACTCACCAAACTATCGTGTGGGTTTCCGTGTAGTTCAAAATACCATTACTCCTGAAGATGATGAAAATCTAAAGGATAACGCAACAGGTTCGTCTAACTATGCCGCTCCTGGCGCACACCGTTATCAGATCGAACTGACTCTTGCTAAGATCGGTTTAGATTCAACTGACGACAAAGATTTTGTAGAACTTGCTCGTATTGTAAATGGTTTACCAGAGCAGGTTGTTAAGAACACAAACTATTCGGTGTTAGAGCGCACTCTTGCTCGCAGAACATTTGATGAATCAGGAAACTACGAAGTTCGTAAGTTTGGTATTGATGTTCGTGAGCATTTAAATGATGGTTCTAACTTTGGTATATACTCTTCTGCAGATAATGGAGATGATTCAAAACTTGCGGTAGGTGTAGAACCTGGCAAAGCATACATCTCAGGTTATGAGATTGAAACAATTGCAACCAAGTATCTCGATGTACCTAAAGCGAGAACTTTTGCTAGAGCAGTCGATACTCCAATCAAAACTCCTTTAGGTAACTATGTTCTTGTACAGAACTTAAAGGGTTATCCAAACTTTGCATCATTTGAGCAGGTAAACCTAGTAGACGACTTCCGTGGAAATGGTGGTTCAGTCGTAGGTGTTGCTCGTGTGCGCGGTATCCAACTTCACTCTGGTGATTATACTGCAGGTGCTAGTACTGTTTATCGTCTAGGTTTGTTTGACATTCAGATGAATGAAGGTAAATCATTTGAGAATGACGTAAAAGGTTTTGTTAACAGTGGTTCAACATTTGAAGTTGATGTAAAAGCATCAGAAGTAAAACTTACTGGTACTGCATCCATCACATCTGGTTCTACTGCACTTACTGGTGTAGGTACTCTGTTCAACTCTCAGTTGAAAGCAGGGGATTATCTGTATGTTGAAGGAACACTTGTACAAGTACAATCAGTAACAGATAACCTCAATGCGGTTCTTTCTGCAAATGCTTCTGCAACTGTTGCAGGTGGTTCGATTACTAAGTTTACTTCTAAAGTACTTGATCCATCTAACAAGAAACTTGTATTCCCAATCGAATATGCTCGTATCAGAAAACTCCGTGGTGACTCATCTGCTAATCCAGATAACGTTAAGTCTACTGCGTATACGGTTCGCCGTATTCTTACAGATGAAGTTTCTGGTACTGGTACAATCAGTATTACCTTGGATGGTCAGAGTGAGACATATGAATCTGTTTCAGACTTGTCTAACTACACACTTGTTGTAGAATCTACCACTTCAGGAACTGTATCTGCAGGTGATATTATCCCAATTACAACTGGGGATATCTCTCTGTCTGGTAATGATCGTACTGTAGAAATTGCTAACTTGATTTCAACATATGATTTGGTTGCAAATGACTCACTCATCTTGGTAGCATCAGTTCGTGTTTCTGGTGATGATGGTGATGAGAAGTCTAAGACCCTTCACGAAAATCATACCAAAGATGTCACTGCACAAGCAGACGTTGAAAAGACAGAACTTCTTCTTGGAAAAGCAGATATCTTCCGTCTAGTATCGGTTCAGATGCAATCTGGATTCGGTGCATGGACAGGTACAGGTGCAATTGATATCACAGACCGCTACGACTTGGATGATGGTCAGCGTGACGCATTCTACGACATTGGTCGTGTTAAGTTGCGTCCTGGGCAACCAGTTCCAACAGGTTCTGTTCGTGTAACATTCGATTACTTCTCACATGGTGCAGGGGATTACTTCTCAGTTGACTCATATACTGGTCAGATTGATTACGAAGACATTCCTAACTTCCAATCTTCTGGTAACAACGGTCAGACTTTTGAACTCCGCGATTGCTTGGATTTCCGTCCTCGCGTAGATGACACTGGTGCAGGGTTTACACTTGGTACTGCATCTGTATCAGAACTTCCAAAGATTGGTGAGAACGTAGAATCAGATTTCTCTTACTACCTACCTCGTATCGATAAAGTTTATGTCGATGAGTTTGGTGTATTCTCTGTATTGCAAGGTGTACCTTCTCTTGTACCACAACCTCCAAAAGACCCTGAGTCTGGGATGGTTCTGTATCAAATGAGTATTCCTGCATACACTCTTAATACTAAAGAGGTGGTGGTCAAATCTTTTGACAACAAGCGTTACACAATGCGAGACATTGGTAAACTTGAAAAGCGTATTGAGAACTTAGAATACTACACTACACTGAACATGCTTGAAAAAGAAACTGCCGATCTTCAGATTAAAGATGCGGATGGTTTTGATCGATTCAAGAATGGTTTCATTGTTGATCCATTTACTGGTCATGGTGTTGGTGATGTACAATCTAAAGACTACCGTGTATCGGTTGACTTCACGAATAAAGAATGTCGTCCAATGCACTTCACAGAGAATGTTCGTCTCGTAGAGTCTGCTACATCTAATGCAGATCGTAGTAATGCAAACTATCAGCGTACTGGTGATTTGATTACTCTACCATATGAGCATACAAACTTCATCAATAACCCATATGCTACAGATGCAATCGATGTTAACCCATATAAGATTGCCGCATATACTGGTGAGATCGAACTTGTTCCGCCTAGCGATGAGTGGAAAGATACAACTCGCCGTCCAGACTTAGTAGTACAAGATGACAATAACTTTGATGCACTTCAGTTTATGGCAGAAGAGTTAGGTGTTACTGGTACTCGTTGGAACGAATGGCAAGACGAATGGTCAGGTCAACCAGAGGTTATTGGTACTGGTTCTACCTTCCAACGTGGTATTGGTGGTGGTCGAGTTGGTGTTTATCAGAACATCACTCTCGCAACACAAGTTGGTCAGGTTCGTGAAGGTGAGCGTACACAGATTGTACCTAACACAATCAATCAGAACTTGGGTGATAGAATCGTCAACATTTCGATGATTCCTTACATCCGTTCTCGTCCTGTGACTATTCTTGCGCAGAACTTGAAACCAGATACTAAACTGCAAGCATTCTTTGACAGTGAAAATGTAACTAACTACATTCGTCCTGCGGACATATTTACAATTACTGCAGATGATCGTTCATTGTTTGAATTCAATGAGATGCCACCTGCAGGTTTCGATGAAGCGATTGCTGTTGCGCGTCAAGATGACGATGGTAATTTCCAACAAGCATATGCATTTGGTGACGTAATTAAGAACCAAACTCATAGTGCGGTTTCAATTACTAACGTTGCACAACCTAGTGCGCCAGGTTTAGTTAATGTAACTGTAACATCTACTAGCGGTATTTCAGTTGGTCATCATGTACAACTTTCTGGTGTCGGTGGTTCTACAGAACTTAACTATACAGTTTCTAAGGGTAACACTTACTTGGTAACTGCAGTATCTGGAAACGTTGTTACAATCAAGAATCTTGATGAGTCTAACATTTCTACGATTACTGCTTTCACTTCTGGTGGTTCATTACAAAGACTACAAGCATCTGCAGTTGTTGCATATCAATCTTATGACAATCCAGATGACGAAGTAACTCTTCTTCCTGTTGATATCTTTGTGATCAACGTGAAGAATGGATTTGGTATCGGTGACGTTTGTGAGGGTACACTGCTTAATGCAAATGGTGTTCTCAACCAATGTGAGATTGCAGGTATCAATGGTACTACATCATCTACAGTTATTCCAAGTCTGAAGAAAGACACTGATGACTTGTTCTCAAGTGATATTGGTAACTTTATCGGTGTATATACAATTCCTAACTCAGAATCAGTAAGATTCCGTACAGGTAATCGTGTATTACGCTTGATCGATTCACTTACCAACAATCTTCAAACTGGATTGTTCTCAACAAAAGCAGAAGAAATCTACTACGCAACAGGTATTGCGGAAACTCGCGAAGCGACAATCCTCTCTACTAAGACTGCGAAGTTTGTTCGTGACCGCGTTGAAGAGCGTAGAGAAGTTCGCCGTGTAACACAGTCTAATAGATTCCTCCGTTCATTTGTTCCTCCTGCACCAAGTGGTGGTGGTAACTCTGGTGGTGGCGGTGGTGGTCATGATCCACTATCACAGACATTTGTTGTTAACACTCCTGGCGGTGCATTTGTAACGAAGGTTGACTTGTTCTTCAACACTCGTGGTACTCGTCCAATGATCGTAGAAATCCGTAACGTTGTGGATGGTATCCCATCGTTCAAGATTCTACCAATGGCACAGACAACACTCCGCGCAGATCAGTTGAACATTTCTGATAACGGTACAGTTGCTACAACGTTCACATTCCCATCACCTATCTACTTACAGCAAGGTGAGGAATACTCGTTGACAGTTAAGACTGATGAACCTGGCGCGAGAATCTTCTTCTCTGAAGTCGGTCAGTTGAACCTAGCAGACAATCGCATTGTATCGGTCAACCCACTTGTAGGTACATTCTTCTTGTCGCAGAACGGTAGTGTTCAGACACCTCACCAGTTGCGTGACATGAAGTTCAATTTGTATCGTGCAAACTTTGACACTACTAAGACTGCTACAGTTGACTTCCAGAGTGTTGCTCCATCGGTTGTACATCTCAAGACCAACCCATTTGAGATGACAAACGGTACTGGTAAAGTTCGTGTGATCCAAAGAAATCACGGTTTCGGTGTCGGTGATACTGTAACTATCTCTGGTGTTGCTGATGGTAACTATGGTGGTTCCAATCTTTCTCAGGGTATCCCTGCAGATGTTCTCAATGGAGATCACACCATAACATCAGTAGACATGGATTCTTATGTAATCACGATTGCATCTGGTGACATTCTTGGTACAGAATCTGCATTGAGTAAAGGATTCTACGGTGGTACTGGAGTTAAAGCGACTAGAAATATTTTGGTAGATGTAATTCAACCTACTATTTCTCAGATCAAATTGACAGATACTGCTATCACTTATGATATGCAAATTATCGATCAGTCATATGACTACTCACCACTTACTAATATTATTGAGAATGATAACTTCTATTTCTCTACTCGTAAGATGGTATGTAGCGCAGGTAACCAATCTGCTCAGTCTTTGACCAACTCGCCATTGATTTTGAAAGCGACTTTGACCTCGACTAACCCTGCAGTATCTCCAGTTATAGATACGACTAGGGTGTCAGCATTCTGTGTTGCTAACAGAATTAACAATGTAGATGCGAGTGATATCAACGACAGTGATATCGATTCAAGAACAATTGTAAGTGCAAATGCTAATGTTGCATTCACTGCATCGTCTTCTAAGATTTCGACTGCAGACGCAACCACTAAAGCGCAATTCCAAACTCTTGATATTGGTAAAGTGATCACTGTAACTGGTGCATCTAACTCTGCTAACAATGGAACTCACACAGTGTTGCGTGTGGAAGCGGATGGTTCTTCCGTAACCGTAGATTCAATCTTGACAGATGAGTCTGCAGGTTCTTCAGTAACAATGGTTGTTGGTGAGCGATTCCTTGCTGATATTGCTCCAGAAGGTGCATCTAACGAAGCGAACTATGCAACTAGACGTTTCAATTTGGATGATCCTGCTACAGCATTCAAGATCATTTACGATGCGAACCGTCCATCAGGAACCACTTTGGAAGTCTACTATAAGATTATCAAAGAAGGTGAAGATGTACCATTCAAGGATATTCCATTCGTAAAAGCAGAGATTGATGTTGCTGATACACCAGATGCAAACACAATCACGTTCAAGGAACGTTCACATACGGTTGAGAACTTGGATGCATTTACTTCAATCTCAGTCAAGGTTGTGATGAAGTCTGTAGATACTACAGTTGTTCCAAGAATCAAGAATCTGAGAGTTATAGCACTGGCGGTGTAACATGGATAGACTAAAGGTAAAAGGACATTCCACTCTTGTGAGAGACGTAAACACAGGGGCGATTCTATCAACGAATCGTTCCGACTACGTTTCTGCTTTGCAACGAAAAGAAAGACGCGAAACAGAAAGACAAGAAATGCAGTCTATGTGTGATGAGATAAATACTCTTAAAGATGAGATTGGAGAGATTAAGTCTCTCCTTCTTGATATCGCGAGGAAGCATTAATGGCAGTCATTACAGTACAGTTATCAGACAACCTTGATCAGTGGAGAGTTAAGCAAAACTCAGTTTCTACAAAATTGGGTGATGTTGATACACTAGTTACAACTGCAGATAATATTGTTGGTGCAGTCAATGAGATTGCAGATACTGTAGGTGATCTTAATGATTTAACTACTGCAACTAAACTCAGTGCGGTTTCTGCGGTTAACGAAGTTAAGTCTAGTTTTGATTCCCTCGCTAGTGCGGAACAAATTCCACGTTCAGTAATTATTGCGATAGGTTAACATGGCAGTTATCACAGTAACAAGAGGTGATTCGTTTCAAAGTTGGATCAATAAATCTAACGACTTGAACAGTGCGTTAGGTGATGTTGATGCTACCAACCCAAGACTCGCTTCTGTAGTAACAACTGCAGTTAATGATTTGGTCGATGATGTTGGGGATATTTCAACACTTGAAGCGTCTTTAATCGCTGACTATAATGAAGATGGTGATATTGACTTAGTTGACGGTATCAACTTATTAAAGCGTCAGATCGATGCGGAGCGTTTGACGGTAGGTCATATCATGGCATATGACTGTCATCCTCAAGAACTTTTTGGTCTAAACGATTTTGATTTCACTGGTGATAGTGCATAAATAATATTGAACATTAAAGGTAGATTCTAATGGCAAACGATTTTAAAAATAGCATCTCTGCGACAGTTGGAACATCTCGTATAGAAATGTATACAACTCCTTCACTCACTGGTACTAGATCGATGTTGATTGGTTTAGAAGTATGTAATATTCATACTGCAGACGTTGGCATCACTGTTGAGATTTGGGATGACAGTGCATCCGCATGGGTAAATCTAACTAAAGCACTTCCAGTACCAGTTGGTTCTACTGCATCTGTCATTGCAGGTCAGAAAATTGTACTAGAAGAAGATGATAAAGTTGCAGTCACTTGTGATACAGCAGGTGGCGCTTCAGCAATCCTTTCAATTCTAGAGGATGTGTAATTAAATGAGATATCTAGGTAAGCAACCCAAAGTAAGTGGTGATCGCGTATCTGGTGGTAAGATTGAGAATTTCTCTTCCACAGGTATTGACGATAATTCAACACAAACAAATATTACAGTAGATGATGCTGATATTGTAATTAATGTCAGTGATGAGGTAAGCATTACCTCCGACATCGGTACTATTGTTAATACCACAAGTACATCTCTTACTTCACCTAATATTGATGTGAACGTCTCTGACGTTGCAGATATTGGTGACGGTGCGCTTCATCTAGATAGAACAAGTTATGCGCAAGAACGACTAGGTGTTTTCACTAGTTCACCAGAAGCAGAGTTGCATGTCGTTGGCGACAACATGATTTTGGAGTGTGTGGATGATGGTGCGCTTCCAGGACCTACTGTTTACATGCGCAGAAATTCTGCATCACCTGCAGATGGAGATTTACTTGGGAGAGTATTATACACTGGTTTTAACTCTGCGCAAGAAGAGATCGAATATGCTACCATCGAAGCGAAAGCGAGAGTTACAACTGATGGTTCTGAAGCAGGTGAAGTTGATATAAACGTTTACTCTGGGGGTTCTCAGGTCAATATCGCTAAGTTACGCGATGACTTGGTAATCTTCAATGATGGTCAGATTGACATGGACTTTGTGGTTCGTGGTCAGACCGATTCTCAGTTACTTTACGCAAACACTGGTACATCTCGCTTAGGTATTGGTACAGAAAATCCAGAAGAGAAAGTTCATATTGTCGGTGATGTTAAGATTGATGGTACAATCACATTCTCTAACCAAGCATCTGGTGCGGGTTCTGTTGAGTTTACGATTCAAGATGAAATCAACTCAGGTGATGATGCATATGCCGCAGTAGTATTTAAAGATTCTACAGCACTGAATGTTGGACAGGTAGCGGTATCTGGTGGTAAACTACACATCACTTCCCAACACACTGACGATGGTTCATCAGGTATTCACTTTGGTATTGGTTACACTGATGACGAAGGTGAAGACTATGAATATATGATGATGTTGGAAGAAGAAAGTGCAGAGACAACTATTTCTTCAGCAAATACTAACATCTCATTTGATAATACAACTGGTAAAATTTTAAGTGGAACATCAGGTTTCTTCACATCGAATTATGCTGTTGGTGATATTGTTCTTATCGAAGGCGCTTCAAATTCTGCAAATAATCGCTCATGGCGTATTGAATCATTCGCAGACACGGGTGGTTCAGTAGTTGTTATCGACAGAAGAGGTAACAAACCTACAACTGAAAGTGCAGGAGCATCAATAACTGTCAAGAAACATACAAACATGGTGATGGTGCCTAATACTGTTAACCACTATACTTGGACAGCACCACAGTCAGACAATTCTCAAAGAGTTGCATCTACTGCATATGTAAGAACTGCAGTTTCTGATTTGATTGATTCATCTCCTGGCGCACTGGATACATTGAACGAACTTGCCGCGGCAATCAACGATGATGCAAACTTTGCTACTACAGTAACAAACTCAATCGCCACTAAGTTGAGTCTTGCAGGTGGTACGATGACAGGGTTCATCACATTACATACTGATCCAACTTCAGGTAGTCATGCGGCAACGAAGAGTTATGTTGATACTGGTTTAAATAATGTTACTTCTAGAGATTTTAACAATCTTACTGCTACTGGTTTGAGTAACCTAGAAGAGTACGTTGAAGATTATGCATCTGGTATGATTACCAGTGCATCTCATAGTGGTCTGTCTGTATCGTATGATGATAATGCAAATACACTAACATTTAACGTCAACGATCCACTGCTAACAGTAAATGCTAACACTGGTGATGTTCGTGGTAGTGGTTCTGCTACGATGACAGACTTGGGTAGTACTTCAATTAACTTTGGATTGACACTACAAGATGATGTGATACTCGCAAGACATATAGATACTGAAGATGGTACGAACAATATCATTAATGGTCTACCAGAACTAGCATCAGAAGAATCGTTCCAGAATGATGACTACATTATCTTTGCTGATGACTCTGCGGGTGGTGCATTGCGTAAGGTTCGTAAAGGTAAAGCGATTCCTCCTGCATTCACCGAAGACCTTGGTTACTTTGCGATTGCAATGTCGTAAGTATTATAAATATGAATAACAGATTTTAATGGGATAATGATCAATGGCAAGCGGATTATTTAAAAACGGTAAGCAGACAGTATCTGATACAGGAACAACTATTTACACAGTTCCTGCAGGTAAATATGCTGTTATACACGCAGTCTACCTGTGCAATACTTATGGTTTAGAAGACTTATATGCTAATGTTGAAGTAGTTGCATCTGGTGGTGGTTCTTCCACTAATATTGCTTATATGCAACCAGTAGGTGCGAACCAATACTTAGTCATTGATAGACCAATCAATTTACAAGACGGTGAGTCACTCAAAGTTACTAGTTCTCGTGATGCATCCATTGATGCATTTGCTAGTGTTCTTGAGTTCACACCATAAGAGGGGATAAAATAGATGGCGTTTATCGGTAGAACCAAAGACGTAAAAGTAAGACAACAGCGTGTCATTGGTAATGGTCTAGACAAGATTTTCACTCTTGACTTTATCCCTGCGTCTGATAATCAACTCTCAATCTACATCAACGGTGTATTTTTGAGTGACTATGATTATATTTTCAAGCATCCAGATAAAATTATCTTTACTGACATTCCAGACGATGGTACTGAGATTCTTATTGTATGTCTGAAGTCTTCAGATAAACAATCGACTCGTAACACTTTCTATTATGCAGATGGCGTTTCTCGTATTTACGATATTGGTTTTATTCCTCCAGAAGATGGTTCAATTCTTGTATCGATCAATGGTGACCTCCAAAACGATGAAAAATACCTTGTCGAAGGTCACAAGTGTATCTTTATGTTTACCCCATCCATCAACTCAGAGATTGAGTTCCGTGGTGTATATGACGTAATTGATCCATCTGGTAACGTTCAAGCATCTAATAACTTGAGTATTCAGCGCACTCGCGTGAAAGCAGATGGTTATCAGAACATCTTCCCAATGCACCAGAAACCTGCCGCAGAGCATAACTTGATTGTAACTGAAGGTCGTAACATTAAGAATGACAGACAGTATGCTCTAGTTAACGAATACAAGTATGTTCAAGAGAACGTGCCTGGGCAGTACGAAGAAATGGAATTCCGTGGTTTGGTTGGTTCTACTTTCACCAACCTAAACCGTAGATGTATGATCGGCGAAGATAGAGATGGTATTCCTAATGGTGTATCACTACAGTCTGGTGGTTCATCTGGATATTCTACAGCAACCAACCTAGAAGCGCGTGGTGGTTCTGGTGAAGGTTTGCGTGTAAATATCACTGCATCTGGTGGTGTGGTAACTGGTGTAACAGTCAACACAGATTTAGCAGGTGGAGACTTTGCATACAACTACAATACATCTGAAGATTTAACAATCATTCAGAGTGGTTCTTCAAATAACGCAGTAGTTCGTATCACATCAGTTCGTAACAGTGATGGTCAGCGTTACTGGGATATCAATAACCACATCTGGGATTTCCAAGACGATACTTTCCGCAAGGAAACTACATATGCACTCCCAGATGATGAAGGTAAGATTCTTGTATCTGTTGATGGTATTATCCAACCACCTCACGAATATACAATTTTATCAGCAGACTTCAATGAAGGTTCTGGTGCATCAAATCAGGTAGTTGACCTTGGTTCATATGCAGGTCACAACAATAACCCTGCTAAAGTAGAGATTCGTGATATTAGTCGTCTCATTGGTAATGACGACTCAGTTATTCTTGCGGATGCTGATATATCTCGTATTACTTGGGAATCAACTACCGAAGCACAAACCACATTCCAGTATGGTGTTACTGGTAGTGTTGTGTTTGAAAATGCAGGTGTAGCAGGTGCTTGGGGAAATACCCAATTTATGGGTTGGGGTAAAGACCGAGTAATGGTGGTAGTAAACGGCATTATTCAGGATAAAGATTCATACACCCTAAGTGGAGATACTCTCACATTAGGTGGTGGTGCAGGTACAGATTCTCCACAATCAGGGGATGGTGATGTATTCGTTGACTTGATCTTCTTTGATGCTTGTCCTGCACAACACTCTATGCAATATGTTCAGACAGGTAATCCTGCAACTGGTGATGGTAATCGTCAAACTTTCCGTCTATATGACGACAGCAATAATGAGGTTGGTAACGAACTACACCCAGATTCAGATTCAACAGTAATCGTACACGTTGATGGTGTTTATCAGCACGATAACTCATATATGGTCGTAGGGAACAAGTTATCATTCTTTGATGATGTTCCTGCATATGGTGCAAACATCAACGTTCACGTTCTCAAGTGTACTACAGTTACTCCAACTAATCGTAGACGTTGGCAAGATATTGGTGACGGTACAACTACACAGTTCACATTACCATTCCAATCTACAACTTCTCCGTATGACGATGATGGTGTCATGGTATTTGTTGATGGTGAGGTAATTCAAGAGAAAGATTATTCTTTGAATGGATACACTTTGACATTCTCTACTGCACCTTCATTCCAAGCATTTATCGAAGTAATGGGTATTTTCGATGTTACCGACTATGATGGTACTTCACTAGAAACAAATCTAGAGACTCGTAAGAAGACAATCGTATGTGACGGTACTCAGCAAATCTTTGACTTGTCCGACTTTGTATTTGAAAAGCACAACTTTGGTAATATTCAGGATACATACAATGAACAAAAATTGATTGTATTTAGAGATGGTGAAATTCTCGATCATACTAAATATATGATAATAGGTTCAAAACTTTATCTCACAGATATTCCAAACAATGGAAATTATCTTGAGATTGTAAGATTTATTTAAGGGTGCATATAAGATGGCATTGACTAAACTCACAAAGCACGTTTTACATGGTTCTTTTATCGTTCAGATGAAGTATCAAGATCAAAACGATATGAGTGCAAACGCAACTGGTGTAACGCAGTGGGGTCAAACATTAGACCTCACTCCTCAATATGCAGATTCGATATTAGAATTGCATTTTAGTGGAACCATTCGCTGTGGTACAGCGCACAATAGTGATACTGCATTAACTACAGTATATCTTTATGTAAATGGTCAAAATGAATATACACTTGCGAATGCAATGACTGCAGGACGACACAACGAATCGTATAACCAAACATCAACTTTTGGTAACTCGATTGGTATGTTCCACCGCCATTTGCCTGGCACTACAAATAACCAAGCAATTACTGTTCGGATAACTAGGAATAATAATACTGGTGGTACATACTACTGTACTGATGGTTTTCTTATGGCAAAAGAAATTTCGAGTGGGGTTACTACTGGTACTGGCGGTACTCACATTATTTAATTGTGAGACAAATGTGGGATAAATGTAATGGGATTAAAAAAGATAACTAAGCATGTTATTTTTGGATCACAGATTGTACAACATGTTTCTAGGGATATATCTGATAAAACCCATAGTGCATCAAATTGGTCTAATTGGGGGGAGAGTGTCTCTATTAGTCCTGAATATAAAGACTCACATTTGGAATATGTATTTACAGGTTCGATGTATACAGGAACGTCAATAAATACATCATATAATACTGCACATTTAAGATTAATAGTTAACGGTCAAACTGAATATACATATGAAAATGCACTTGGTGGACAAAACTCATATCAAGGCACTCAGAGGGTTCGTAATGCTAGAAACAATCAACATGACTTCCAACAAGATTGGAATGCGTATATGATGGCATCTGGGGTTTATATGAATCACATTCATGCGCCTGGGAATACGAATGAGCAGATTTTTCAGAATCAGGTTTTTGTGACAGGTGCTTATAGCGTAAGTTGCTATGATGGGTTTATGACCATAACTGAAATTTCTGGTAACCACCATTCATTAACATAATTGGAGTTTAGAATGGCACTAACAAAAGTAACTAAACATGTATTATTCGGTTCCCAAATCGTACAACATGTTTCTAGGGATATCTCTGATAAGACTCATGGTTCAGCATCGTGGTCGCAGTGGGGACAATCATTATCCCTACAACCTGAGTATGCAGATTCTCATTTGGAGTATGTATTTACAGGTTCAATGTATACGGGTTCTGCAATTAATACCTCGTATCATACTGCACACTTGAGAGTTCAAGTTAATGGTCAAACCGAATATACATATGAAAACGCTTTGGGTGGACGAAATTCATATCAAGGTAACCAGAGGGTTCGTAATGGTAGACACAATCAACATGATTTCCAACAAGCATGGAATGCTAATATGATGGCATCTGGAGTCTATATGAACCATATTCATGCGCCTGGCAGTACCAATAATCAAACATTTGCAAATGAGATTTATGTGACAGGTGCTTATAGCGTAAATTGCTATGATGGGTTTATGACCATCACAGAAATCGCTGGCGACAATCACAATTTGACATAGAGGTTAAGATGGCACTAACAAAAGTAACAAAGCATGTCGTTCACGGATCATTGCTAGTACAATTTAAATACGCGGATATTGGTGATTTGAGTACATCAAGTACTGGATGGTCAAATATCGGGGGTAATGTTACAATCACTCCTCAATACGGCGATTCTATCATGGAAACTGATTTTTCGTGTACTATCAGACACTCAGAACCTGGCGAAGATGCGGACATTCGATTGCGTCTTACTGTAAATGGTCAACAAGAACACTATATTGGTGAGATGTTTGGTGGTATGAACGGTGGTAATCAAGTCCGTGGACATATGCACCAAAACGATAGGGTTCATGCTAACTATGGTAACTTCCACGATTTTTCGCGCACTTCTGGTTTCAGACACGCTTACAAACCAGGCAACACTAATGCGCAGGTGAATCAAGTTCAATCTCAGGTTGCCTCTGGTAGAACGTATTACATTTACGAAGGATTTTTGATTGTTAAAGAAATTTCTTCTGGGTTGTCTTAATCAACAAAAATGAAATTCTTATAAATAGATAGAGAAAAATTAATTCCAAGGAGATTAAAATGGCAATTGATATTGAAGAACTCATCAAGAAAGGTCCTCCAACTAAAGCAGAAATTGAAGCGATTCAAGAGAAGTGGGGTTATGGTGGTATTTTAGATGAGAATGATCTTGCTCGATACAATGAATATTTCAGAGAACGTTCTACTGCAGATCGTGTTTCTAACGTATTGAGAATTGCTTTCCCAAACTGTCAGTGGTCAATGGAAGGTGAAAACTACGAAACTCTTGAGTGGGATGAGGATAACGTTCTTCCGAAACCAACACAAGCAGAACTCCGTAGACTTGCTCCTATGGTTCAGGATATTCTTGATCAGGGTGAGTACATTGCTCGCCGCAGACAGGTTATGCCACCAGAACCACTATTGACTCGTGCATTGTGGGAGTGGTTGGTTGAAGGTAAAGAAGACCTCAAGAATGCAGTACAAGCACGCCGCCTTGCTATCAAGAAGCGTTTTCCAAAACCAGAAATTAAACACTGGATGGTTCAATCCGAAGACATTCTACAGATTCTTCCAAACTCACCTAAAGATTTGGAAAGAACTGATTTGTCCGAAGAAGAAATGTGGAAGTTTGCATTCACTCAAGGTATTGAGGGTGAAGATGCAGAACCTCTTGCAACTACACTAGCGGTGTCTGAAACTAAACAACCAACAGTATCAGACGTTGACGGTTCTCAATAACAGGAGATAAGAAATGCCTATCAAAAATGGTAGACTAATTCTTGAAAGACAAATCTCCGACTTTGCTGAGAGATTTACAGTTGACCCAAACAATCTCCTTGAGGTGGGTACTGTATGTTCTCTCGCTCAGTCAGGTAACTATGAGATTCGTGTAACTAATGGTACTGGAGATAACCGAGTAATTGGTGTCATCTATGCTTTAGATAAAACAGGAAACCCATATGTTGCTTTGATGGGACGGTGTATTGTTAATGTTAGGGGTTCCGTTGGAAAGGGGGATGCACTTGTTCTTTCTGAATCTTTCGGAAAACTGAAGTCAAACAATGGAGCATCTTTCCAAGACGTTAAAGCAGTAGCATTAACCACTAACTCACAAGAGCATGGTCAAGTGGAGTGTTTGTTACGCTAATTCTCCTATTATAAATAATAACAAATAGGAGATGGTTAAATGGCAAACCCTACATCTAGAGCAGACTTAAAAGAATATTGTCTAAGACGCCTTGGAAAAGGCGTCATTGACATCAACGTATCGGATGATCAAGTTGAAGATCGCGTTGATGAAGCGATTCAATATTTTCAAGAATATCACTTTGATGGTGTGGAGCGAACTTACCTTAAACACAAGGTAACCGCTACCACCATCACACTTACTACAACAAACGCAGAATCTTTCATTGCAGGTGAGACTATTATCGGTCAAACCAGTGGTGCAAAGGCGCGTGTAATCGACTTTCCTACATCATCAACCCTACGCATTAGAAATGAAGTTGGGGATTTTTCTGATGGTGAAACAATAGAAGGTGTTGCAAGTTCACATGCCGCAGTCGTAAACTCTGTTGCGGAAGGTGACATCAAATTGGGATACGTCACAATTAATGATGCAATCACTGGTGTTGTAAGAGTCTTCCCTTTCACCAATTCGTCTACTATGGATATGTTTGATGTACGATATCAAATGCATCTGAACGAATTGTTTGATCTTTCGTCCACTTCCGTACTTCACTACGACATGGTTAAGCGTCACCTATCTCTTATCGAGATGGAATTGGGTACTGCACCTAACATTCGCTTCAACCGTAAGTCTGATCGTGTATACGTTGATATGGATTGGAATGTAGATATTGCAGTCGATGAGTATCTCATCTTTGAAGCATATCGAATCCTTGATCCTGCAACATTTACACAAGTGTACAATGACATGTTCCTCAAGAAGTATGCTACTGCACTGATTAAATTGCAGTGGGGTAATAACTTGAGTAAGTTCGCAGGTGTGCAGATGCCTGGCGGTGTTACACTTGACGGTGTTCGTATTTTAAACGAAGCACAAGAAGAAGTCAATAAGATCGAAGAGGAAATGCAGTTACGCTATGAACTTCCACCAGATTTCATGACAGGGTGATAAGTTATGGCACTTAATCCTTACTTCAACCAAGGTGGGGGAATGGGTTCAGGTTATACAACTGAACAATCCCTGATCGAAAATCTTTACACAGAAGCGGTGAAGATTTACGGTTTTGAAATGTACTACATTCCACGCACACTTGTCAACGTAGACACGGTATTTACTGAAGATGCTCTCAGTGAGTTTACTTCTGCTCGTCCAATCGAGATGTACCTGCAGTCAGTTGATGGTTACGAAGGTGAGGGGGATTTCCTTTCCAAGTTCGGTGTTGAGATTAGAGACTCAGCACAATTTGTAGTTGTCAAGTCACGTTGGTCACAAGCAGTTGATGATAATGAATCATTGATTGTTGAGGGTAGACCAAACGAAGGTGACTTGCTTTGGTTCCCATTATCCAGAACTTTATTTGAAATCAAGTTCGTTGAGCATGAGAACATCTTCTATCAAGCGAATCAGATTTTCACATACCGTTTAGACGTAGAAAAGTTTGTATATTCGTCAGAAAGATTCGATACAGGTATCTCTGGTGTAGATGCACTTAACGATGAGTCACTAGATCAGTTTGAGTATGAAGTACGCCTAGAGGACGATTCTGGTGCGTTGCTGTTGGAGAATGGGTTCCGTTTCGTCAAAGAAGATTACTCGATTGAACAGATCGAACCACTCCAAGGTCAGAATTATACCACATTCAATTGGGATGTGGAAGATATCATCGACTTCAGTGAAACAAACCCATTTGGTGATATTGGGAGATATTAATGCTAAACAAAAAATACTTTTATCACCAAGCAATTCGTAGAGCAATCGTTGCATTCGGTATGGTGTTTAATGACATCCAAATTCAACGTAGAGATGCTAATGGTAATCCTATTCAATCTCTGAAGGTTCCTCTCGCATACGGTCCTAAGCAGAAGTTTTTGTCTCGTTTGTATGAGAACCCAGATTTAGAAGATAGTAAAGTGCAGATCACTCTTCCTCGTATGGGGTTTGAGATGACTAACCTTCTATATGATGCTCAACGTAAAGCGAACACACTACAGACAAAACGTCTAGTTGGTTCTACTGGAGACAATGCATCTTATCAGTATTCTGCAGTTCCATACACTATGGATTTGTCGTTGCATGTGTTCGCTAAGAACCAAGATGATGCATTGCAGGTAGTTGAACAGATTATTCCATTCTTTACTCCTGCATTAAACCTCTCAGTTAAAGCAGTTCCAGATATGGAGATTGTTGATGACTTTCCAGTAATCCTTCAGGATGTTTCTTTTGAGGATGATTATGAGGGTGATTTTGCATCTAGACGTTCAATTATATACACATTGAACTTCCAAATCAAGTTAAACTTCTACGGTCCTATCGAAGAGCGTGGAGTGATTAAGAAGGTTGAAGTTAACAACTATTTAAGTACAGATACAACGTTTATAGATAATAGGTACGAAGTTGCAGTCGATCCATTAGATGCATCACCAAATGATGCTTATGGATTCGATGAGACGTTTACTGATACTCCAGATTTATAACATGTCTAAGAAAAAGGTGGATACAAGATTGAACAGCGTTTTTGACGTTGCAGGTGAAGTGATTGATCAATTCAACGAAGTGAAGGGTTCATCTTACCCGTCACCTGCACCATTACAATCGAGTGGTAGACAGAAAGACACCCAAGACGACTATGAGTTCGCGAGGGAGAATCTTCATTTACTTATCGAAAAGGGTAACACTGCTATCGAAGGTATCTTGGAACTTGCTAGAGAAGGGGAACATCCAAGATCATATGAAGTGGTAGGTCAATTAATTAAAGTTGTTTCCGATATCACATCTGAGTTGATGAAACTACAAAAGCAAATGAATGATATCACTCAAGAATCCGTATCCAAATCAGCACCTAAGACTGTCAACCAAACAATGTTTATTGGTAGCACTGCTGATCTTCAGAAACTAGTAAAGGATATGAAGAAAAATGGATGATATAAATTTTGATTTTGGTTTTACTGCAGTCGATGAAGATGAACTGGAAACGGTTCAGGTTCTCGCACAGAAATCCCAAGAGACTTCCCAAACTGCACAGCAGATGGAAGATAAGTTAAACAAACTATACAATGCAGTACTTCCACTGCTCTCAAATCTGAAGAAGAATCCAGAGAAAGATTACATCTACTGGCCTCATCGTACAGAAAAAATTGAGCAGTTTGAAGAAGTGATTTTCAGGATAGTTAATGAGTGATGATGTCGTTCTTGGTAAGGGTGAGAATTATCTAGGTAACCCTAACCTAAAAAGATCAAACGTAGAACTTGGATTTACACAAGAGCAACTTGAAGAATATGTCAAGTGTGCTAATGATCCACTATACTTCATTGAAAGTTATGTAAAGATTGTCAATCTGGATGATGGTTTCGTACCATTTAAGATGTACGACTTCCAGAAGAAGATGATTGAAACCTTTCATGATAACCGTTTCTCTATATGTAAAGTACCTCGACAGTCTGGTAAGACCACATCGGTTGGTGCTTACATTCTATGGTACGTTCTCTTTAATGACAATCAGAACGTAGCAATCCTTGCAAACAAAGGTGGTCTTGCTCGTGACATTTTGAGTAAGATTCAACTTGCGTTTGAAGCACTTCCTAAGTGGATGCAACAGGGTGTAAAGATTTGGAACAAGGGTAACATCGAACTAGAGAATGGTTCTAAGATTGTAGCATCGTCTACATCTGGTACAGCAGTTCGTGGTGGATCGTACAACCTTGTATTCCTCGATGAGTTTGCATTCGTACCTTTTAACGTAGCAGAAGACTTCTTCCGTTCTGTATATCCTACCATTACATCTGGTAAGAGTACAAAAGTATTCATCGTTTCTACTCCAAACGGTATGAACCACTTCTACAAGATGTGGACAGAAGCGGAAGAGAAACGATCATCTTACGTTCCAATCGAAGTTAACTGGTACGATATCCCAGGCAGGGATGAGAATTTTAAAGAAGAGACAATCAAAAACACCTCACAAGAACAGTGGGAACAGGAATTTGAATGTCAGTTCTTAGGTTCGTCTAATACACTGATCAACGTTAACACTCTACGAAATCTAGCACATAAACAACCAATCCACGCTAAAGATGGATTGCGCATGTATGTTCAACCTGAAGAAAATAGAGATTACTTCATGACAGTGGATACCTCTCGTGGGGTAGGTATTGACTATTCTGCATTTACTGTCATTGATATCACAGAGGTTCCGTATCGAGTTGTTTGTACTTACAGGAACAATGAGATATCACCACTATTATATCCAAACATCATTAACAAAGTTGGTAGAATTTACAACGAAGCATATGTGATGGTTGAGGTTAATGATATTGGTGCGCAAATCGCTGATATCCTAAATAGTGAACTAGAGTATGAGAATCTATTATCATCTACTTGGAAAGGACGTTCAGGTCAGGTGATTGGGGGTGGTTTCTCAAAACAAGCACAACTTGGTATTCGTACTACCAAGCAGGTTAAGCGTCAAGGGTGTGCTACTCTAAAAGATTTAATTGAACAAAGAAAATTGATCGTTGAGGATTTTGAGATCATCAACGAATTATCCACATTTGTATCGAAGAACGCTTCTTATGAAGCAGAAGATGGGGGTCATGATGACCTTGCAATGTGTCTAGTAATGTTTTCTTGGGTAACAGGACAACCGTATTTCCAAGAGATTACAGACGTAAATATACGTCAAAGACTACATGCAGACAAGATGCAAATGATTGAGGATGAATTGACACCATTTGGATTTATCAGTACTGGTGGAGAGGTTGTAGAATCTTTTGTAGATGAAACAGGTGATCGTTGGTTTGGTGCTGATTGGTAAAGATGGCGATTTTATAAATATCATAAGAGCAATCTAAAATATTTGAATTTTACACTATAGTGTTAATCGAAGGAGCAAAACGATGGCATTTCAACTATCACCTGGCGTGCAAGTACAAGAAGTCGATCTGACTAATGTTGTACCTGCCGTTGCAACAACTGCAGGTGCTACTGCAGGTTTGTTCAAATGGGGTCCTGTTGGAGAAGTTGTTACGGTTTCAACCGAAGGTGAACTTGCGAGAGTTTTCGGTGAACCTGATGACGACACTTATCAGTACTTCTTTACTGCGGCGAACTTCCTCGCTTACGGTAATAATCTTCAGGTAGTTCGTGTATCTGCATCTGCAGACATTAACGCGACTACAGGTACAGCAGGTGTTCTTGTAAAGAATACTTCACACTACGAAACTCTTGCGGCATCAACCTTCTCATCTGTTAGTGCAGAGTTTGTTGCTAAGTATGCTGGCGCACTTGGAAACTCTTTGACAGTTTCACTTTGTCAATCAGCAGATGCATTCTCAAAAGCGAATGTTGCAACTGTTGTAACCTCAAATGCTATCGGTGCAACTACTGTTGTTCTTGAAACTGGAGGTCCTGATATTGCTGTTGGTGATATCGTTACCTTTGAAGGTCAAACAACTGAATACACAGTAACCGCAAAACCAGACGCAGGTTCAGTGACTATCTCTCCTGCTCTAGTAGCGGCAGTTGATGGTACTACCACTCCAGTAAATGTCTCTGTTGAATGGGCATATGCTACTGAGTTTGACGCGGCGCCAGGCACTTCTGCTCACGCAACACGTTTCGGTGGTTCTAATGATGAAATGCACATTATCGTAATTGATCGCACTGGTGCAATCTCTGGTACACCTAACACAGTTCTTGAGAAGTTTGCTAACGTTTCTGTTGCTAACAATGCTAAGAACTCTGACGGTACTACTAACTACTATGTCAACGTTGTTAATAACTCTTCAAACTACATTTGGTTTGGTGATCATTACGCACAGTTGGATGGTGATGTTGACGCAACAGGTTCAGCGGCAACAGTAAATAACGCATGGTCACACACTTCACGTTTACCATTCTACGATGATTTTGCATTCGGTGTTGATGCTACAACTGCTAGTGACGCTGATCTGCAAAATGCATATGCATTGTTCGCAAACGATGAGTTGTTTGACATCTCTATCATTCCAGTCGGTCCTGCAGGATCAACAACTGCAAAGTGGGTTGTCGATAATGTCGCAGAAGTTCGTAAAGACTGTATGGTATTCTTGTCACCAGAACTTTCTGATGATGAAGCATCAAAGGTTACAGCATTCCGTGATACAGCAAATATCAACTCTTCTTACGCAGTAATGGATTCTGGTTGGAAATACCAGTATGACCGTTACAATGACGTATACCGTTGGGTTCCATTGAATGGTGACGTTGCAGGTTGTGCGGTTCGCACTGACTTGGTTGCTGATGCATGGTTCTCACCTGCAGGTTACAACCGTGGACAGATCAAGAACGCAGTTAAACTTCTGGTTAACCCAGACAAGACTGATCGTGACAATCTGTACAAGAAGCAGGTTAACCCAGTTGTATCATTCCCTGGGCAGGGAATCGTTTTATTCGGTGATAAGACAATGTTGACTTCTGCATCTGCATTTGATCGAATCAATGTACGCAGACTGTTCATCGTTCTTGAAAAAGCGATTGCAACTGCCGCTAAGTTCCAGTTGTTTGAATTCAACGATACATTCACACGCGCTAACTTCCGCAACTTGGTTGAACCATTCTTGCGTGACGTACAAGGTCGCCGTGGTATCACTGATTTCAAAGTAGTCTGTGACGAAACTAATAACACCTCACAGGTTATTGACAGCAATGAGTTTGTTGCAGATATCTACATCAAACCTGCTCGTTCAATCAACTTCATCACTCTGAAATTCGTTGCTACTCGCACTGGAATTTCGTTTGAAGAAACTGGTGTTTAAGAGATAAATAGATAAAAGGAATCAGGAGAAAAATACAATGGCATCAATTTCGGATTTTAAATCGAGACTGATCGGTGGTGGTGTAAGAGCAAACCAATTTAGGGTTACTCTTTCATTCCCTACTTATGTCAGTGGTGCTGTTGCTGGCGTTGCAGGAAGAGATGCGGAGTTCTTATGTAAGGGCGCCGCACTCCCTGGCAGTGTTATCAACAATACACCAGTTAACTACCGTGGTCGGATAGTCAACTTTGCAGGGGAGCGTACATTTAACCCTTGGACAATCACAGTTTATGCTGATACTAACTTTGCTATTCGCGATGCGATGGAAATTTGGCAGAATGGTATCAACAATAATGAATCAAACCGTGGTCTTCCAAACCCATCTGCATACATGGTTGACTTGACAGTTGAGCAATTAGATCGTAACGAATCAGTCATCAAAACTTATGTTTTGAAAGATGCTTTCCCAACCAATATTGGTGAGATGGCACTTGACTTTGGTACTAACGATGCGATTGCTGAATTCACCGTAGAGTTCACTTACCAATACTTTGAGTCACTTGGTGGTGCTTTAGGTGGAAACACAACTACAGACACTACTCTATAAACCGTACTAAATAGTACAAAGAACAGTTTATAGACAGGAACATATAATGGCAGTGAATATTTTAGGTTTCACCATTGGGAAAGAAGAGAAGGCGGATAAGAACGATTTTATCCTGCCTTCCCCTGATGATGGACAAATTACTACCGCAGGTTCTGGACACTTTGGTACATACGTTGATATCGCGAACACTGGTACTTCCGAATTGGAACATATCCAGAAATATCGCGAGGTATCTTTGTTTCCAGAATGTGATGCGGCAATTGATGATATTGTTAATGAAGCAATTGTTTCTGATGAGGATGCGAGATCAGTATCACTAGTTTTAGATGATACTGGTCTTTCCCCTAATATCAAGAAAAAGATTAGAGAAGAATATGACAACATTCTACGTCTTCTCGACTTCAATAAAAAAGGACACGATCTCTTCCGTAGATGGTATGTAGATGGGCGTCTTTATTTCCATAAAGTAGTCGATACTTCAAATCCAAAAGAAGGTATCAAAAAACTCCGTATGATTGATCCACGAAGCATCAAGTATGTTCGTGAGGTAAATAAAGAACAGAATAAGTCTACTGGAGTTGACTATATTAAAGATATTCAAGAGTACTTCCTGTACTCAGAGAATAACGTACTTTACAATCCAGTGACAAATAAGTCGTCAACAGATATGATCAAACTGACCAAAGATTCTGTTGCATATGTTCCATCTGGTATCACAGATTTGAACACAAACAAAGTCATTGGATACTTGCACAAAGCAATCAAACCTGTTAACCAACTCCGTATGATGGAAGATGCTGTTGTCATCTACCGCATTGCTCGCGCACCAGAGCGCAGAGTATTCTACGTTGACGTTGGTAACCTACCTAAGCAGAAAGCAGAACAATACCTCAAGGGTATTATGAACCAGTTCCGAAATAAACTCGTTTATAACGGTGACACTGGTGAGATTCAAGATGACAAGAAACACATGTCAATGCTTGAAGATTTCTGGATGCCTCGTAGAGAAGGTGGTCGTGGTACTGAGATCAGCACACTTGGTGGTGGTCAGAATCTAGGTGAGATCGAAGACATTGAGTACTTCAAGCGTAAGTTGTTCCTTGCACTGAACGTACCACAGTCTCGTATGCAACCAGAGTCTGGATTCCAACTTGGTCGTGCAACTGAGATCAACCGTGACGAAGTTAAATTCAATAAGTTTGTTGGTCGTTTGCGTAAGCGTTTCAACGAACTGTTCCAAGATTTGTTAAAGACTCAATTGATCCTCAAAGGTATTATCACTGAGGATGATTGGATTCAACTCAAAGAACAAATCAGATACGACTATCTGCGAGACAATGCATTCGCAGAATTAAAGAACGCGGAGATCATCCGTGAGCGTCTGAGTCTGTTGCGCGATATGGATGAATATGTCGGTAAGTACTATTCAGTCGAATGGGTTCGTAAGAACGTACTCAAGCAGACTGATGATGACATCGAATACATAGACAAACAGATCAATGATGAAAAAGACAAATATCCTGATGAAGAAGAAGATGAAGAAGGTGGATTCTAATGAGTGAACTAGTAAGACGTTTGATTGATGATGTTGATGGTAACGACTTGGTTGCCGCAGAAAAAACATTTACAGATGTGATGGCAGACAAAGTAAGTACTGCTCTCGCAGACAAAAAGATTGAAGTAGCAAAAAACTTTATTGCTACTCCACAAGCACCTGCAGAAGAGGAATAAGAGATGTCAACTACATTTAGCGAAATGAGAAAATCACTCCGTGAAGGTGTAGTTGAATCTTCCAAAGGGGAACTCCTTGAAAATGCAGATGAACTTGAGATGATGAAAGGTCAAGTTAAATCAATGCGTCATTTTCTAGATGGTATTGATGAGCATCTTTCTATGATCCAAGATTCTGAAGAATGGTTTCAGAATAAGTTAACAAAAGCGCACACCCAATTGCAAACGATGTACAGTTATGCAAAAGGTAAAGATATCAATGAGCGTGAGTTAACTAGTGCGGAGAAAAAAGAAGTGGAAAAGGTTGCTAAAGAATTACCAGACGATGATTTTAAAAAGCGTTACGGTGACAAATGGTTGTCCGTAAAGATTGCAACTGCTACGAACATCGTCAAAAATAAGAAAAAAGATTCTGAAAAGAATAAATAATATAAATAGTCCACAGGTTATTAAATAATGGCAACTAAGAGTTTATTGAGAGCGACAAACACTGAAGCAGTAATTCAGATTACTGGTGCGGGTGTACAGGAAGATGTGATCATTAGTCTTGCTACTGATATTCTAGCAACTGGTGATACAGTCACAACTCCTTCAGTGTCAATCTCAACGATTCAGCATTCTGTTTCGACAGGTGCATTAGTTGCTAGGGTTACAGCACCAAACATTACACCAATCGTTACGGTGACTGGTAGTGGTGTTTTGACTAACACTGGTCAGTTCAACTTTAGTGGTGAACCGACTAAAGATTTGTTAGTAAGAATTGAACAGGGTACGGTTACCCTCACATTACGAAAAGAGTCTGGGTACTAATATGAAACTTATTAAAGAAGAAATTACTAACGTAGAATTTCTTACCGAAGAAAAGAATGGTAAGAAAGACTACTTTATTGAAGGCATCTTCATGCAGTCGGAACTAAAGAACCGTAATGGTCGTAAGTATCCGAAGGCAGTTATGGAGAAAGAAGTCAAGCGTTATAATGACGAAATTGTTAGTAAGAAAAGAGCGTTTGGTGAACTAGGACATCCCGATGGTCCTACGATCAATCTTGAGCGTGTATCACACCTTATCACATCACTAGAAATGGACGGTAATAACGTCATGGGTCGTGCTAAGATATTAGATACTCCTTATGGTAAGATTGTGAAAAATTTGATGGACGAAGGCGCTACTCTTGGGGTTTCCTCGCGAGGGATGGGTTCTATTGCATCCAAAGCAGGAGTTCAAGAGGTGCAAGGTGATTTTTATCTTGCAACTGCGGCAGATATCGTTGCTGATCCTTCAGCACCAGATGCTTTTGTATCTGGTATCATGGAAGGTAAGGAATGGGTCTGGGATAACGGCATCATCAAAGAAGTCGAGATCGAACAGTACAAACAAGAAATTGAGCGTACTAAAAGAAAAGCACTCGCAGAAGCGCAAGCGAGAGTGTTTACAGATTTCTTGAAAAAACTTTAATTATAAATAATTAACTAATAAGGTAAGGAGCATCCTAATGTCTGTAGAACAGAAGATCAAGGAACTTCTAGAGTCAGTTGAAGCGAAGCAAGAAGAAGTTGTTGCTGAAGAAGTTGAAACTGCTGAAGAAGTAATTGCAGAAGACGTTTCTGAAGAAGAAGTTGTCGCTGAAGAAGTCGAAGAGATTGAAGAAGCGAAGAAAGACGTTAAAGAAGAAGAAGACGAAGACGAAGAGTCTGAAGATGATTCTGAAGAAGACGAAGAAGAAATGTCTGAAGCGAAGTCTGTCAAAGAAGAAGAAGATGAAGATGAAGACGAAGATGAGTCTGACGATTCTGACGATGACGATGACGATGACGAAGAAGAAATGGAAGAAGGTAAAGGCAAGAAGAAGATGGGATACAAGAAGGAAGATATCGATCTTTCTGCAGACGTATCTGCATTAGTCGAAGGTGCTGAACTTTCTGAAGAATTCCAAGAGAAAGCGAAAACTATCTTTGAAGCGGCAGTATTGACTCGCATCGAAGAAGCAGTTGCTGATCTTGAAGAAAAGTTTGACGCTAAACTTGCAGAAGAAGTTGAAGTCGCTAAAACTGATCTCGTAGAAAAAGTTGACTCATACTTGGGTTACATCGTAGAGCAGTGGGTTGCAGACAACGAACTCGCAGTTGAGCGTGGATTGAAGACTGAAATCGCTGAAGATTTCATCACTTCACTCAAGCAAGTATTCGTGGAACATTATATTGACGTTCCTGAAGAAAAATACGATGTTCTTGGTGAACAAGCATCTAAGATTGATTCTCTTGAAGAGAAACTCAATGAGCAGATGGAAAAGAACATCGAATTAGTAAAACAGTATGGAGATTTGGTGAAAGAGCAAACAGTTGCCCAGTTTGCTTCTGATCTTGCAGAGACTGATGCTGAGAAGTTCAAGTCACTTGCAGAAAATATTCAGTTTGAAACACATGATAAGTTTATGGAAGACCTCCAGACTATCAAAGAATCTTACTTCAAGAAAGTATCTGATTCTGCAGTAGAGGAAGTCGTTTTGGAAGAAAGTGTCCAAACTGAAGCAGTGTCTAGCGTCATGTCACAATATGCGAAAGCATTGGCAAAACGTTAAGATTATAAATATTACAGTTAATTTAAACCACTAAGGAGACATAAACAATGTTTATGACTGAAGAACTTCAGAAGAAGTGGGCGCCAGTTCTCGAACACGCCGATCTTCCTGAGATCAAAGATAACTACAAGAAAGCAGTAACTACTGTTCTTCTTGAGAACCAAGAAAAAGCACTCCGTGAAGAGCGTAATACTCTTTTTGAAGCGGCACCAGTTAACTCTACTGGTTCTGACGTTGCAGGTTTTGACCCAGTATTGATTTCACTGGTTCGCCGTTCTGCACCTAACATGATCGCATACGATGTATGTGGTGTTCAACCAATGTCAGCACCTACTGGTCTGATCTTTGCAATGAAGTCACGCTACAGCGCACAAGACGGCACTGAAGCACTCTTCAACGAAGCAGACACTGACTTCTCTGGTGTTGGTACTCACGCAGGTTCTAACCCTGTTGATGGTTCTTACACAACTGGTACTGGTGCGGCAACTGCTGACGGTGAAGCATTGGGTGACGGTGCGGTATCTATGGGTGACTCTGGTCACTTCAACCAGATGGCATTCTCAATCGAGAAGACCACTGTTACTGCAAAGACACGCGCTTTGAAAGCAGAGTACACTACTGAACTCGCGCAAGATTTGAAAGCAGTTCATGGTTTGGACGCAGAGACTGAACTCTCTAACATCCTTTCTACTGAAATCCTTTCAGAAATCAACCGTGAAGTTATCCGTACTATCTTCACTTCTGCTTCTGCAGGTGCGCAGTCTGGTACAGCAACAGCAGGTACTTTTGACCTTGACGTTGACTCAAATGGTCGTTGGTCTGTAGAACGCTTCAAGGGACTCTTGTTCCAAATTGAGCGTGATGCAAACTCAATTGCTTTGTCTACTCGCCGTGGTAAGGGTAACTTCATCATCACTTCTTCAGACGTTGCTTCTGCATTGGCAATGGCGGGTGTACTTGACTACACTCCTGCTCTGCAGACTAACCTGAACGTTGATGACGCAGGTAACACTTTCGCAGGTACTATCAATGGTCGTATCAAAGTATACGTTGATCCATACAGTGCAAACGGTTCTGCTAACCAGTTCTACACTGTTGGTTACAAGGGTACTTCTGCATATGACGCAGGTATCTTCTACTGCCCATACGTTCCACTGCAAATGGTTAAAGCAGTTGGCGAGAACACTTTCCAACCTAAGATTGGATTCAAGACTCGTTACGGTATGGTTGCTAACCCATTCACTTCATTGAGTGCGGGTCAGAACACTTACTACCGTAAGACTAAGGTCACTAACTTGACCTAAGTTTTACTCTAAGTAAGACGAAGAGGGGTGCGAAAGCACCCCTTTTTTGTTATATAAATACTAATGTGATTTGAAGGAGATAACTATGGCAAAATCATCTACAAATATTGCGTGGAAACCTGATGGGGTCAAGAAAGGAACCTCTATTGGTCGTGGAACTATTAAAATGCAAACCATGAACAAAGGTAAAAAACGATCTTTCAAAAAGTATCGTGGACAGGGTAAGTAAATGAGTATCGATCCATCAGACATCAATATCAATATCCAAGCGAGTAATTGGACAAACCAGACTACGCAAAATACTAATTATATTGCACCGTCTCAGTTCATCTTCACGATGAGTACTGCTAAAAACGTATCGTTCTTTTGTCAGACTGCTAACATTCCTGCAGTGAATCTTGGTCAAGCACCAATGACTACTCGTGTGAATGATATTGCGATGCCTGGCGATAAGGTAACATTCGGTGATCTCATAATCTCATTCCTTGTAGATGAAGATATGACCAACTACAAAGAAATCTTCAACTGGATGAAGAAGATTGGTACTGCAGAAAATGAAGAAGACTATGTTCGTTTCTTGAGAGAGCAAGCATACAAGCATCCAAACTCTGCTACAACCAAACCACTTCCAGTAGCACCAACTATGACAGATGCGACATTGAGTATCCTGTCTAGTTCAAACAATGTGACTAATGAGATCAAGTTTTACAACCTATTCCCTGTATCATTGGAAGGGTTACAATTTGATACCACAGATACGGCATATACATATTTAACTGCAAGTGCTAGTTTCCACTTCTCACATTACGAAATAGTGGAGAGAACTTAACATTATAAAGGTGATTATATAATGGTCGATTTAGACAAACTGAAAGATATGTGGGCGCGAGATGCTCAGACTGATGAAACAGAACTTGGTCAAGAAGCACTCCGCGTACCAAATCTACACGCTAAATGGTTAGCGATTTATAGTGATGCTAAACTGGTGTTGAGAAAGCACCAGAGTGATCTATACAAACTCCGTAAAGTAAAATACAAATACTACCGTGGTGAGATGACTCAGCAAGAGTTGGAAGTCATGGGGTGGGAACAGTATCTTGGATCAAAACCACTCAAGAATGAGATGGATGAAATCCTAAAGACCGATACTGATATCATTAATAAAGAAGATCGTATTTTTTACCAACAGACTGTGGTTGATTTCCTAGAGCAAGTCATTCGCTCAATCAACTCGCGTGGGTGGGATATCAAGAATGCGATTGAGTGGAATAAATTTACGCAAGGTACAATATAATGTCTGCTTATGTTTGTCCAATTTGTGGACATGTTCATGATGAGGAAACTGGTGATATTGAACATGGTATCATGCCAGGCACTAAGTGGGAAGATGTTCCCGATTCATTTTTATGTCCAAGTTGTGATGCACCAAAAAGTGTGTATATTGAGTTAGATGGATAAATTATCGATTGAAAAAGTCGATGAAGTGTATATGAAGGTTTATTGCGAACCTAGTACTGCACAGGAACTATCAGACTTTTTTACATTCAAGGTGCCAGGATGCGAGTTCGTACCCTCATATCGTAATAAGATGTGGGATGGTAAGATTCGTCTGTACAACATGTGGAACAAGACTCTCTATATTGGATTGCTTCATTATGTGGAAGCATTCTGTGAGTCTCGTGGATATATGTTGGAGAATACAATCCGTGAAAGACCAGAGATTGATGTCAAAGAATTGGTTGGATTCTTAAAGCACTTGAAGTTACCATTTGAACCTAGAGACTACCAAGTCGATGCTATCCTAAATGGTATCAACAAAAAACGTATGTTGCTACTATCACCCACAGGTTCAGGTAAGTCGTTTATCATCTATGGGTTGATTAGATATATACTTGCAACCAGACCAGATAGTCGTGTATTGCTTGTTGTTCCAACCACATCGTTGGTTGCTCAGATGAAGAGTGACTTCAAGGAGTATGGAATCAATGAGAACTGGATATCGATGATCTATCAGGGGATGGATAAAAACGTTGATAACAAAATCATCATTTCAACTTGGCAGTCTATATATAAGGAAAAGAAATCGTTCTTTTCAAAGTTTACAACTGTCATCGGTGATGAAGCGCACAACTTTAAAGCGAAGTCACTCACATCCATTCTAGAAAAAGCAACAGACGCAGAGTTTCGTTTTGGTACAACAGGTACACTTGACGGCACTAAGACACATAAGTTAGTATTAGAGGGTTTATTTGGTCAGGTGGAAAGATTCACCACAACCAAAAAACTCATGAAGGAAAAGTCTCTCGCTAAACTGAACATCACATGTTTACAGTTAGAGTACCCAGAAGAGGTTCGTAAAGAGACTAAGAAATTAAAGTATGCTGAAGAGATTGACTTCTTGATCAGCAACGAAAAGCGAAATAAGTTTATCCGTAACTTGGTGGTTAAACAGAAGGGGAATACCCTCGTATTATTTCAAATGGTAGAGAAACACGGTGCAGTACTGTATAAGTTGATTTCTGATGCGGTAGATACCAACCGAAAGGTTTTCTTTGTTCATGGTGGAGTACAGACCGATACAAGGGAACAAATTCGTGCTATCACAGAACAAGAAAACGATGCAATTATCATCGCATCTTACGGTACGTTTAGTACCGGCATTAATATTAAAAATCTTCTTAACATCGTGTTCGCTTCACCAAGTAAGTCAAGGATTAGAAACCTGCAGTCTATCGGTAGAGGACTTAGACTTAAAGAAGGAAAAACCGAAGCAAATCTCTACGACCTTGGGGATAACTTGTCCTATAAATCTCATAGGAACTTCACACTAGATCATATGGTAGAACGTATTAAAATTTACAATGAAGAGAAATTTGATTACAAAATAATAAAGGTACAACTATGATTAAGATGATCCAACTTAATACAGGTGAATATCTCATTGGTGATCTGAAGGGGTATGAGGATGAATCTCTAGATATGATCGCAATGATTAAACCTGCTAAGGTGGTGGAGATGTCTGTTGCTGATGATAAAGATGATATCAACTTCACTTATGGTATTACTCGTTATGCACCATTTGCTAAAGATGATCTATACATGGTGCGTAAGAGTGCTATATGCGTCATTTGTGAACCAACAGAAGGTATCAAAGCGTACTACCTAAATACTGTTAGAGATGTAGAAGAAGATATTGTTGAAAGGTTTGAGAAACTGCACAAAGAAGAAGAGCAGGAAACAGACCTTGATTGGGATGATGATGACTATGATTCAGGAACAATACATTAGATATAGATGTATCTTCAACCGAGGACATCGCGAATACTACACCTCTGTCAACCCTTTGTCAACAACTTTCTTTCATTTACAACACATTATTGCCTTAATGGCAGTATTGCCTTCTTTTCACTTGACAACTGTTTAATATTACGCTATTATGGGTAATACAACTACTAGAATATGGGAAAAACTAAACTATGGCAAAAGACCCAAGACATTATGTCGATAACAAGGAGTTCTTGGAAGCATTCAAACAATACAAGCAAGAGATAGCAGAAGCGCAAGAAAAGGGAGAACAAATCCCTCGTGTTCCAGACTATATCGGTGAATGTTTCTTAAAGATCGCACAGCACCTTTCTTACAGACCTAACTTTATCAACTACACATATAAGCACGATATGATCTCTGATGGTGTAGAGAACTGTTTGATGTACTGTAAGAACTTTGATCCAGAGAAATCTTCTAATCCATTTGCATACTTTACTCAGATCATCTACTATGCATTCCTGAGACGCATTCAGCGTGAGAAGAAGCAGACAGAATTAAAAATGAGATATGTCAACTCATTACAAATCGATGAGGAGATGTTCATCAATGAGTTCGATGATCTTGATCCATCATACAAGAATACCTACGTTGAGTATTTGCGCAGTGGTAATCTAGTTGGTGATACTTTCCTAAAAGAACAAAATCAAGATAAAGAAACTCAGAAAGAAGAAATTCAACAAGAAGTTATTGGGTTGGAAAACTTTATGGATGATAAAGAATGAATATCGTGATTTTAGGAACAGGAACCGCAGGATTAACAACTGCTCTAATACTGAAGTCAATTAATAGTGCTATCAGTGTTGAAGTTATTGGTTCCCCAAATATTGGAATTGTGGGTGTTGGTGAATCTTCAACTGAACATTTCGATAATTTGAGATCGTTACTAGGATTGACACTTACTGACATTATTAAAGGTTGTCATGCAACTTATAAATTTGGGGTTTATTTTGAGGGATGGTCTGAAAAGGGTGATTATATCCATGCACTAGCAAGCAAACTAAGAGATAGAAACCCAATGTCAGAATCATTAGAAACAAACATCATGCTTGAGGGTTTGATGTCAACTGAAGCGCACCCACTTGAAATGGTTGATAGAACTACAATTGAACCTAATATTCGGTGTAGTCTATTAGAACAACCATCACAGTTTCATTTTGATACGTTTAAACTAAATGAATTTTTAATAAATCTTTGTGAAAAAAGAGGAATTACAATTCATGAAGATGATGTGACTCCAGTTTTTGATTCAGATGGTAATTGTTCTGGTTTGGTTGGTAAATCTGAAAATGTATATCTTGGAGACTTATATGTTGATGCTTCTGGATTTCAAAGAGCAATTGTTGGTCAGATGCCTGAATATAAGTGGGAGAAAGATGAACATCTATTCTTAGATTCTGCAATCGCATTCCAATGCGAGCATCCAGAACAATACAGGTGTTATACCACAGCGAAAAGAATGAAATGTGGTTGGATGTGGAGAATTCCAACATATACCCGCATGGGTAATGGTTATGCCTATAATAGTAAATTTACCAATGAAGAACAAGCATTGGATGAGATCGAAGAATATTTAGGTTTTAGACCAGAAGTTGGTAGAAGATTTAAGTTTGAAGCGGGTAGATTAAACACGTTCTGGGAAAATAATGTTGTTGCAGTAGGATTATCATCGCATTTCTATGAACCACTTGAAGCAACTGCTATTGGTGTTGGTATACAACAAGCAGTATTATTGTCTAAACTAATTCACAATAATGATAAGGTAAATCGTACTTACTATAATGAGATGAATACTAGTATGTTAGATCAAGTCTCATTATATCTACAATGTCATTATGTTAACGTTCCTCCTGATACTGAATTCTGGAAATATGTTAAGAATAAAGTAGAAAGTTCGCCATCAAAAGAACTTGACAAGTTAGTAAAAATATGTAATAGTAGGTTCCCAACTCAAGAAGATGTTGGGGGTAATACCAGAATTAATTTATTTGGTAACCTTAATTTTGCGCAAGTTTTGTATGGGTTGGGTGTTTTGAAATCTGAAGTGGTTCGGAGACAATTCATTCTGAAGAATGTTAATGAGTTATTTGAGTATTCTCTTTCTCAAGCGAAGGAGAAAGAAACCAGTAATGAAAATAACCCATCACACAAAGAACTTATCAACATGATTAATGAGAGTGAATAATGAAAATTGCACTGATTAATGATACGCACTTTGGTGCGCGTAATGACAGTGAAGCGTTTGATAACTTCTTCTACAAGTTCTACGATAATGTGTTCTTTCCGACACTTAAAGAGCGTGGAATCAAAACAATGATCCATTTGGGTGACATTACAGATAGACGTAAGTTTATCAACTATCGCATCTTGGATCGTTTCCGTAGAGAGTTTATGTGGAAACTTGGTGATATGGGTGTAGATACTCATATCATTATTGGTAACCACGACACATACTTCAAAAATACAAACAAGGTGAACTCTATGGATGCCTTGTTTACATCTTATGATGGTCAGAATGAACCGTGGATTTACAGCGAAGCGCAGACGGTTGACTTTGATGGTTGTAAGATTCTAATGATGCCTTGGATTAATCCAGAGAACCATGACTATGCTATGAAGCAGATTGAAGAGACAGATGCGCAAGTCTGTTTTGGTCATTTGGAGATTCAAGGTTTCATGATGTATAAAGGACATGTAAACCACGATCACGGTGTAACTGCTGAAACTTTTAATAAGTTTGACCTTGTGTGCAGTGGACACTTTCATCATAAGTCATCACAAGGAAACATACATTATTTGGGCAACCCATACCAGATCACATGGTCTGATTATGATGATATTCGTGGTTTTCATATTTTCGATACTGAGACTCGTGAACTTGAGTTCGTAGCAAACCCATACACCATCTTTGAGAAGATTTTATATGATGATCGCACAGAAGATTATCTAGATTTTGACTACAAGCAGTATGAAGGTAAGTTTGTAAAACTCGTGGTAGTCAATAAGATCAATCAGCAAGTATTTGATCGTGTGGTAGACAATCTATCGAGTATTGATTTGGAAGAGTTGAAGATCATTGAAGATTTCTCTGATTTTGATACTGCATATATCGATGATGAGAAGTTGCAGTTGGATGATACCCTATCACTACTAAATACATACATTGAAAATATTGAAACTGATGCGGATAAGAATCGCATCTCAGATATGATGAAAACACTTTATGTGGAAGCGTCAAACGCTAATGTGACAGGTGCTTAATGATTAAGTTTGAAGTTGTTCGATATAAGAATATCCTTTCCACTGGTAATGCATTTACTGAAGTTAGTCTAGATAAACATCCATCTACACTAATCGTTGGTACAAACGGTGCAGGAAAATCGACTATGATCGATGCTCTGTGCTTTGCATTATTTGGTAAACCCTACCGTAACATCAACAAACCGCAGTTGATAAACTCAATCAACCAAAAAGACATGGTTGTAGAGGTTGAGTTCTCAATCGGTAAGTCGAAGTATAAGGTTGTCAGAGGTATCAAACCAAATAAGTTTGAAATCTGGCAGAACGGTACGATGCTGAACCAAGACGCATCTGCAAGAGATTATCAATCACTTCTTGAGAAGCAGATTCTCAAGTTGAACTATAAGTCGTTCACACAGATTGTAGTTCTTGGTTCAGCGTCATTTACTCCTTTCATGCAATTGTCGGCAAAAGATCGAAAAGAGATCATCGAAGACTTGCTTGATATTCAAATTTTCACTGTAATGAATGATATTCTAAAAGGTGAACAACAGGGTTTGATTCAGAAATCAAATGTGGTAAAATCTGATTTGGATGTGACTAAACAAAAGGTTGCACTCCAAGAGCAGTACATCAAAAAGATCGAAGAAGCGAGGAAGCAAGGTGTTCAAGATATTCAAGAAAAAATTCAATCCAGTACTACCAAGATCGGAGAGTACAGTACCTCTATTGACTCGCTCAGAAAGGGAATTGAAGAAAAAGAACAAACGATTGCCGATCTTGATGCGATAAGCAAGAAGTTATCTAAACTATCTAAACTACAAACTCAAATTGAAAATAATGTCACTAAATTTCAGAAAGAAATCAAATTCTACAGCGAGACAGAAACCTGTCATACTTGTAAGCAAGACATCGATGATGACTTCAAAGGAACAATCATCACCGAAAGAGAAAGTAAACTTTCAGAAAATACCAATGCTCTGCAAGAGTTGGAAGCACAGATCGCAGTAATCAATAGTCGTATTGCTGAGATCAATGTGGTGCAAACTGAGATTAGCAATCTACAGCATGAAGTCAGTAAGTACCAAGCGATGATCTCTACAGAGAATGATCACATCGACAAACTCAATGTGGAACTTGCAAAGGTGCAGGAAGCGTCTACAGATGATACCTCTGACGATAAAAAAGCACTACGCGAACTTGCAAAACAAGCGATGCAGTTGACTGAAGAAAAGTCGAAACTAAACGAAGATAAATACTACTATGAGATTGCCGCTAATCTACTGAAGGATAGTGGTGTTAAAACAAAGATTATTAGTCAGTATCTACCTGTCATTAATCATTATGTGAACAGTTTCCTGAAGTCGATGGACTTCTTTGTTCAGTTTGAGTTGGATGAGAACTTTAAAGAAACCATCCGATCCAGACACCGTGATGCATTTAGTTATGCGTCATTCAGTGAAGGTGAGAAAATGCGTATCGATTTGTCACTACTATTTACTTGGAGACAAATTGCGAAGATGAAGAATTCAACAAACACAAATCTATTAATCATGGATGAGGTGTTTGATAGTTCACTAGACAATACAGGAACAGATGAATTCTTGAAGATTCTAAACACTCTAGATAAGGGTGCTAACGCATTCATCATTTCACATAAAGGTGATACTTTGTTTGACAAATTTACTAACATCATTCGATTTGAGAAGCATCAAAATTACTCACGAATGGTAAGTTGAAAATTGAAAGAAGATGTAAACGTGAAGAAACCTTGGCAAAAGGGGTATGAGTTAGAGTTCCTCAAAGGTATTGAAAAACTCTATGAAGATTGGAACAGTTACACACTAGGACCTTTCGCTCAGTATAAAAAGAATAATATAGCAGAAGACATGCACAATCTATCCTTAATGTTTCAGACTGATAAGGATGGTTCTTTTAAGATGATGTGCAGTCGAAAAGAAGTTCGTAGTAATGGATTCATCAAGAATGGTGATCTTCCATTGATGATGAAAGTGAAAGGTGATTATGTATTTTCCCACTTTACTTCCCCAGAAGCAGTATCTCTCACGCAACAGTATCGTGATAAGAACTGTCATGCGCTTTGTTTCTCAGAAGATAAAGCGATGCGTAACGCACTTGATCAAGAGGGATTCCGCTTCATAGGTGGTAAGGTAACCTCATTCGGAGAAATCTACTCAATCTATTTCCGTGATGCTAGTAATTCACTAGAAAGGCGCGATGGGTGTGGATATCTGTTCCATGAAACTCTTGCCTTAGAAAAGTGCAAATATGAGTTTGACATTGACAGTCAGATGATCTATAATGAGATGTTAAGTATTTGGAATGAGTGGGAAGACCACTACTCCAATTACAACAAGAAACATACTTGGTCTGCATTCGCTGTTCGTGGATATTCGGAAGACCCACTTTATATTGCTAAACCATCTGAGTTGAGTAAGAAGTGGAAAGAAGAGAATCCACAATGGGAAAATATGGTCATCACAGACACACCAATTAGGTCACAATTTGTATACCTAAATGAACTGCTCAAGAATTTTGAGGAGTTGGGTGAGTTGCATCGAGTTCGTTTCATGAAACTATCACCTAATGGTGGTGAGTTGGAACGACACACTGACCTTGTAGATAAAGATTCTGGTGTAGATGATGGGAAAATAATTCGCCTACATATACCAGTAAAGACAAATCCAAAAGTAGAATTTACTGCTTGGAATTGGGATGGTGAACCGAAAACGGTTCATATGAAAGAGAATGAACTTTGGTATCTGGATACCCGCAAACCACACCGCGCAATTAATGGTGGTGATGAGGAACGTATCCACTTAGTAATTGATTTGGAAGCGAATGTACACAGCAGAAGATTACTTGGAATTGGTGAGTGATTGGGAAGACCCTAATCCTGCACCTGTCGTAGAACTTATTGAAGGGGTTCATGTTGTTCGTGACGATCTTCTTCCTGCAGGTTCTAAACAACGATTCATCGATAAACTAATCCGCGACACCGACTGCGAAGAGTGGGTGTTTGGTGGATCAAACAAGGTTGGGTGGGGTCCTATCTCACTCGCCTACGTCTGTCAGAGATATGGTAAGAAATCTACCTGTTTCTGGGCAGAGCGTAAAGAACCCACTTGGCATCAACAAAAGTACATGGAGTATGGTGGTGCTATTGAATGGGTAAAAATGGGTATGCTTTCTGTAACCCTTTCTCGTGCAGAGAAGTATCGTAGAGAGAGTCCTAGTACACGCACAACCCTTCCCCTCGGACTTGAACATGACACTGTACTTGGTTCTATCATCAAGGTAGCAAGAAACTTACCAGTTGTTCCTGACGTAATATGGACAGTAGGATCATCTGGTACTTTGTCGAGAGGGTTACAGTTAGCATTTCCCGATGCAGAAGTACACGTTGTACAAACTGGTCACAAGATGGATGAACGTCAACTTGGTCGTGCAATCCTTCATGAAGCGCCATACAAGTACGACAAACCAGTAAAAGTAAAAGATGCACCTCCATTCCCATCTGCACCAGAATATGATGCGAAGGGGTGGAAACCAATGCTTGAAAATATGGATAGAAGTAAAGTTAACTTATTTTGGAATGTTGCGGCATGAGTCTAACTCTACCTCTAGTCAATGTCAAAAAAATTCATTTCGGAGATTTAGTTCAGGAAAGAATTCATCATGTTTTTTCTGGTGAATATTCATATCACTTTTTAAACAAATACTCACCTCAAGAATATGATGTTGATGGAACTATACTTAAAGATGAACTTGAACTCGCTTCATGGTCTGGAGATACTAAAAGAGATGGAACTAGACTGTGGAATGATGAATTAACTAGATTAATCTGGATTTCATGTTGTGAAGAATTTGGAATTAATCCATTTTCATTTGTTGAGCGTTGTTATTTAAATGCACAAACTAAAGGTCAAGTATCTTACTGGCATCCAGATTCTGGATTTGAAAATACTCCAAAATTTACAATATTATATTATCCATCTATTAATAATAGACAGGAACATAGAGGAACTGAGTTTTTAGTTGATGGTAAAGTTGAATATATTCCTTATCATACTGGTTCTGCGGTAATGTTTAGAACTGATTTATGGCATAGAGGTTTAGATACCGACAGCACACTAAGTCCAAGGAATACATTAGTATTTCACACTATAGATTTGACTAAAACTGGAAGAAAACTATTTGAGGGAACATTAGGATACAATTATGATTGAACAAACTGATTTAAAATTTCCATTTACACTAAATCAATGGTGTAAAGTAAAGTACAAAACATATGCATTTTTTCAACCCAATCTGGGGTCTATGTATGCTACAGAAATGCAAACTAGATTATACCAAAAGTCATATCCACTAAATAAATGTCCTATTACTAGGGGGTTATTTAGAATCGCTTTCAAAAGTTTTGAAGAAAAGAAAGGTATTCTTAATCTCGATGAATTTTTGTTAGTGTCTCATAATGCACTAGTTCCAGAAAGAATTGAATTTAAGCGAGTATCAACCCGATATATTATATGTTTATCTGAGTGCGATTCTGAAATTGCATTTGATACTCAAGTAGAAAAGTGTGGATATTTGAGAGTTTTTAAAGTTCCTGCGGGAGTAAACATTCTATTAAGAGAACACTCAGATATTCAAGATACTGGAGTATATTTAATAGGAGCGGCAAGTGACTATTCGTAAAAAAGAAACTCCAATTATTGATACTGATGAGATTTTTCCTATGATTGACATAAACACAAAGACAGACCGCGCTTATGTGCAAATTATCGACAACTCTTTCCCATCAGAAGTTGTAGAAGAAATTGATGAATATATTAAATCACATTACATGTTCCAGTATGGACATAGTGGTAAAGGTAAGCAGAGTGGTGACGCTTTATTTTATGTTGCTGATATGTACCAAATAAATGGAATCAATTACAAAATCCAAGAAGACCCCATTGTATCATTTATTCGCGAGAGTGGATTTGCTATGTTCGGTATCAGAGTTAAAGAATATGAAAGGGAATATGTAAATCTTCAGACATATAAGCATGATGGTGGATGGCACACTGATATTGGAAATCTAGGAGATAATGAATTTGGTGATCATAGTCCTGATTTGTACACTATGCTTTACATGCCTAACTATAATGTAAATGGTACTAGTGGACAATTTGAATTGCGGTTACCTGATGGTGAAGAGATTAAAGTTGATTATGTTCCAGGCAGACTCTTGTTGTTTAGATCAGAACTATGGCATCGTGGAATGTCTTCAACCCAATTGGGTGCGGTTAGAACAACATTAGCATTTAAATGTGTGAGGATACATCTTGACTAAATTTCATTATGCTCACATGCGCACCGCATTTGAATATGCTAAACTGAGTACTGCAGTTCGCAGACTAGTTGGTTGTATTATCGTTAAAGATAATCGGATCATTTCAATTGGGTATAATGGTATGCCTTCTGGTTGGACAAACACTTGTGAGATTACGGTTGATGGTGTACTCAAAACAAAACCTGAAGTGCTACATGCAGAAACTAATGCAATTGCTAAACTCGCAAGATCACCTGAGAGTGGTGAGGGAGCATCTCTGTTCGTTACCGATTCACCTTGTCTAGATTGTGCGAAACTAATCTATCAGGCAGGAATCACAGAATTATACTATTCTCGTGAATATCATTGCCTTAAAGGGGTTGACTTTCTCCGTGAAGCAGGTATAATAGTGTCCAATATACCTGAAACTGACCTAAAGTAGATCATATAATGTCCAATAATTTTTATGAGCGAAATGACTACGTTCTAAACCACGATATCAATAAGTACTTTGAAGAAGTGCTATGGATGACTGACGATGAGTTTGAGCAGTGGGTTCGTGACTTTCGCAGAGTGATTGCAGAGGTATGGGATACACATGGTAACCCCCCTCGCGTTGGATGGATGGAAGATGAGATTGTAGAACAGTTCAATAAACTATCTGCGTTTCCATCACATAAACTTCTGTTCACAGATGAATATACTGGTGAAGAGAATATCATTCGTCCTACTTCCAATCTTGGTAATGCCGCTAACCAGTGGTTCCCTACCATGATGAAAACCAAGATCGTGTACAATAAGATCGAATCAGCAGTATCCATCTACGATCATTTTGTTCGTGAAGATTTGTTCGATAAGGTTCACTTGTATGCGAAGCGACACTTCAAACGTGACTCATTCTACAATCACGGTTTACCAGTTCGCGTAAACAATAAAGTAGAAGTGAACGGTCAAGTACATTTAACTACAACTGGAACTGAGTTCATCAAGTGGTTTGAGAATAATATTCGTGACTATGATACTCATGACTACTGGTTGAAACCAGATAAAGACGTAGACTACTCTGGATACCGCACAGATATTCAAGAAGAGAAGGTGGATTGGATTCGTTTGTCTCGCGAAGAGATTGCTGACCTAAATATACCAGATAAATGTAAAGTGAACATGGTGGATGATTACGATATCTACCAAGTCATACTGTTTAAGAAGAAGCAGAAAGTTTTCCCTGCAGGGTTCAAAGCGTTTCGTGTTTCATGGTGTCAGTATGCGGTGAACTTTCCACCACTTGTAGCGAAATTTTTATATGAAAGATACACAAACCACATTAAAGACCAAGATCGAATCAACATTTTCGATCCTTCTAGCGGTTGGGGTGGTAGGATTCTCGGTGCTATGTCTGTTCGCGATGATCGGAACATTCATTATATTGGGACTGATCCTAACACCGATCATAATTGTCTCGATTCTGATGGACACAGAACTACGAAATATGAAGAGTTGGCGAAGTTCTTTAACACAAAAACATACAGAGCATATGGGTTAGAACCCCACACTAATACTTACGATGTATATCAACTAGGTTCAGAAGTTATTGGAGATGACCCCGAATTCAAGAAGAAATATGAGAAAGACCTTGACCTCGTGTTCACCTCGCCTCCTTATTTTGCGAAAGAGGCGTACTCGGAAGATGAAACCCAAAGTTACAAAAAGTTCGGAGAGTACATGGTTTGGGTGGAGGGATTCCTAAGACCAACCCTTGAGACTGCAGTTAAGAATTTAAAGAGTGACAGATATCTTCTATGGAACATTGCTGATGCGAAGTTCGGTAGTGATATGCTACCACTAGAGGAAGACAGTCGTAAGATTTTAGAAGAATTGGGTATGGAGTATGTCGAGACAATGAAACTCGCTCTCGCTCAGATGCCTGGCGGTAATCGAATCGACAAAGAGACAGGATTACCAAACGTTAAGAACTTCTGCAAGGTTAATAACTTGTGGTTGAAGTACGAACCAATATTTGTTTACAGGAAACCATAATGGATAGGTTTGCAGAATTTAAACGAAACGATCATATCAAGTTTGGAAACTACGGACTTGCTATCGATGACTTTTGGAAAAATAGTTCATTCGATTTAACTGATCCTCAGAGGTTCGGTTATCAAACTTATCGACACTCTCTGCTACCATATTCAGGAAGAACTGATGCATCAACTAGTAATGGATTGAAACTTGCTGATGTGAATTGCGGGAAGGGTTGGGGATTGAAATATCTTCAAGAAGAGTTTTTCTTCTCTGAAATTCATGGGTATCAACCAGACGTAGAATTGCACTCTCTCGCTACACAGAACGCCCCTGAAGCGATTATCTTTAATTCTAGTATAACTCAGTCGAACCTAAATGATCATTATGATATTGTCATCTCAGTCAACTCTATTATGAACGAAACGTATCCAGTTGAAATGTTCAAAGAGATTTATAAAAGATTAAAGAGTGGCGGTCTTTTCATCATGGTAGATAAGGTAAAGAAATCTCATGACGATGAGTATCGTGATTGGATTCGGAACATGACAAATGTTATTGGATTTAAACATGAGACTAATGAGAATGTGACCACACTGTCTAAAAATGCTTCAAACATTGTTGCTTCTGATTATCGTTGTAATAATCTTTTCGGTGATGTTTCTTGGGAACTTGGCAGAGGAAACACTACAATTTATAGGGATTATTTTCGTAAATGAGACAAATGATTTTTGATTCGACAATACCAGTGATGACTAGTATTGCAACTACAGTATTACCTAGATATGAACTACACGCACAGTTAATGCGCGATGCTTTCAATTATTGTTCAGAACATGGATACATGAACGATGCTCATTCAAATGTACAATCGGTGCATACCCCATATAGAACTCACAAATTTTATCCACAATTAGAAGAGTTCAATAAGTTAGTAAAAAGATCACTTGAGCAATACTTCACTGATGTTCTAGGATTCCCACATCCAGTTCCAATGAGTTGTGAAGAATCTTGGATTATTTCATATGAATCTAGTGAAATGACCAAAAAGCACAATCACTACCCTAATATGATGTCTGCAACTTACTATTTTGATGTTGAGGATCAGACTCCAATATTTTTTGAATCTTTTACTGGTTTAACTACTCTGGAAACCCCAATAGTACCTACTAATGGATTATTGCTACTATTCCCATCAAACGCCAAACATAGTGTTCCTAGATGTAATGGTAAGCGCGGAACTTGGGCGAGTAATTGGGTTTACGATTTTAATGTAGAAAGAGACGCATTTGAAGAGCATAATGAGATGTGGCACGACTATAAAGAAAAACAATCAAAATCTCAAAATTGATTGAAAAAAACAATGAAAAAAAGTAAAAAAAGGGGTTGACTAGTTCGCCCCTTTTCTTTATTATGGACATATAGAAATGAGAGAGAGAAATACTATGTTGAAATATGAAAATCTTGCAGAAGTTGGTATGGTTATCCGTGGTTATGATTTCCGTGGTTCTAAACTTGCTTACCTTGAAGGTAAAGTGATTGCCAAGGGTGCGATTACTCATCCTGAGAACGGTATGTATCTGTTTGAAGGTTACACCATCAAAGTTGAGACTGACGGTGCTGAGTTTGGTCGTGAGGGTGACGAAGCATACATTCCGTTTGAAACTGGAATGGACTATGATGGTCGTGTTGAGTTGATCGATACTTGTGACAATGATGCTGAGTATGAGTTGGCAATGATTCAAATGGAGGAGTGTGCATAATGATGCCTGATAATTACATTCGGTTGATGTATGTTCGTTTTGATGATGGTGAGGTGATGTATCACCGTCCACATATGTTCCGCATTCTCGATCTGTTGAGTGTGAGAGACTATTACAGCGTATACGTTCCTGCAGATGGATACGAAGCGCGACAGGCAGGTTGGGAATGATTAAGTTTATAGTTGGTACATTCAAATGGTTGTTTGTGTACCCATACCTTTTCTTGGTTAGTCTTGGTCTGGCATACTTGGGGATGATGATAATTATTTTCATTATTGCCATACTTTTTGCTTGACTTCTTGATAAGTATCGTTTAGACTGTACAAGTAACGTGATAGAGAGATTGATATGAGTGTTGAATTGAAAGAAATTAAGTCAAGTCTTGCGCGACTTCTCGCGAGTGAGAATTTGACTGTCCAACACGCCAATGTGCGTACCGCATCTTTCAACGTGAAAGATCGCGTTCTTACTTGTCCTACTCTGAAAGATATGGGTAGTGAACTTTACGATACGATCATGGGTCATGAAGTTGCCCACGCTCTTTGGACACCTGCTGATGGTTGGGGTAAAGAGATCGATGATCTGGGTAAAAACTTCCACGGTTTCTTGAATGTTGTTGAAGATGCGCGAATTGAACGTTTGATCAAAGCGAAATTCCCAGGACTCAACAAGTCATTCTACAAAGGTTACAACGATCTTCACAACAATCGCGATTTCTTCAAGATTGCGAATTCTGACGTTGCTGAAATGTTGTTGATTGACCGAATCAATTTGAAAGCAAAACTCGGTTCTTTGCTTGATTATGAGTTCACAGATGAGAAAGAGATTGAGTACTTCAATCGTGCTATGACCACTGTGACGTTTGAAGATGTAGTTGAACTCGCTAAAGAGTTGTATGACTACGCGAAAGAAGAGTTGGAAAACCAAGAGCAAGAGCAAGAGACTCAGATGCCACAGATGGGTGAGCAGTCTGAAGATGGCGAAATGGTCATGGAGATGCCTTCCAACTCTGAGAAGGGAGAAGAAGAAAATGAGTCTACCGAACAAGGTGAACAAGAGCAATCTGGAAAAGAGTCTGGAGAGCAAGAGCAAGGTGAAGCATCTGAACAGGGTGAAGAAACTAGCGAACCAGAGACGCAGAAACAGCAAGAGGTAGGGGGTGAAGAAACCACTACCATTACCACTGGTGCTGAAGGTGGACAGTCTGAAGATCAGGAACCACTTGCAGTCACTGAGCGTAATGCGCGTGAGTCAATGGAAGATTTGATCGCTGAAGAAGATCGTGAAGTAGTTCACCTTAACATGCCTACCAAGATCGACTACAGTAAAGTGATCATCAAGTCTCAGCAGGTTCATGCTGATTTCTCTGAGTGGTTCAATACTTACTATCGCAACAATGCTTCTAAGGTATGGGAACTCATTCGCTCAGAAGTCAAGAAGGTTGAATCTTCAAACAAGAAGGTTGTGAACTATCTTGCTAAAGAGTTTGAAATGAAGAAAGCGGCAAAGGAACAAGCGCGAGCATTCGTTTCTAAAACTGGTCAGTTGAACACCAACAAGTTGTTCTCATACAAGTACAATGAAGACCTGTTCAATCGCAAGACTGAACTGCCAACTGGTAAGAACCACGGTATGATGTTCTACCTCGATTGGTCTGGGTCGATGTATCGCCAAATGGGGAACACTCTTGATCAGTTGATCAACTTGGTCATGTTCTGTAAGCGAGTGAACATTCCTTTTGAGGTTTACGCATTCACTGACCGTTTCGATAACGCGAAACTCCAAGAAGAAGTTCCAAATGAGTTCATGTTGTTCAAAGGATTCCGCTTGATCCAGTTGTCATCAAGCGCATTGAGCAAGCGTGATTATCAGCGTTCACTTGAAACACTGGTTGCACTCAAGATTGCGTTCACGCGAGACAGTGAACTCTACATTCCTTACGATTACTTCCTTGGTGGAACTCCACTGGATTGTGCGGTTGCTACTGCGAATGATCTGATTCCTGAGTTCCAGAAAAAGAATCGGATTGAGATTGTCAATGCCGTGTTCCTTACTGATGGGTGTTCACACACTATGGATGATTATTTCACTGGTGACTCTGAGCGTCCTATCCGAACTATTTACGGTAATACTACTAAGATCATCCGCGACAAAAAGTCTGGTGCGCAGGTTATTCTTGAGAATACACGCGAGGGTGCATACTACCGCCGTGCTACTAACCAACAGCACACTAAAGCACTCTATGAAATCGTCAAGAAATCAACTGGTGCGACAATGGTTGGATTCCACTTGATCACACCTCGCGATTTCATCAGCGAAATCTACCGTCCTTACGGTATGTGGGATGAGGGTATGGAAACTCTTAACCAGTTCAAGAAAGAAAAGTCTGCAGTTGTGACACACACTGGATTGGATGAACTCTATGTGATCAAGGGTGGTAAAGACCTCTCTGTTGATGACGACAATCCACTGGATGAAGTTGACCACACTGCCACTAAAGCGAAACTGAAGTCCGCCTTCAAAAAAGCAACTAGCGGTAAAGTTGAGAACCGTGTAATCCTCTCGCGGTTCGTTGAAAAAATTGCGGCAAATATGTGATTATTGCCATAAAAGGGGTTGACACCAACCCCACTTTTCTATAGAATGTATATGTAACGTTGATTGAAAGAGAGAGTATATATTATGAGTCGTGAAAAATTCCTTGATGCCGCTACTGCGGTTTTCCCAACCAAGTCTGAGTTCACTCGCAACGAACTCGTTCAGATTGCAAATTCTATCGGTATGAAATACGCACCTTCTTGGGTTGTGAAAGATGATACATACAAAGTGCGCCGTGGTGTGTTTACACTGACACCTGCCGCGGCACAAGCAGGGGTGCAACAAGCACCTGCTAAAGTCATCCCACTACCAGAGAAAAAAGCAGTGAGTAAAGCAATCACAGTTGCGAATACAGAAATTGATAATCTAGTTCCTGCCAAGTATGCGAACTACGTTCCTTTTGGTTTCTTCAAAGATTTGAAGTCTATCATTGCTTCTAATCAGTTCTACCCAACATTCATTACTGGTCTGTCTGGTAATGGTAAGACTATGATGGTCGAGCAGGTTTGTGCGCAAACCAAGCGTGAGTTCTTCCGTGTCAACATCACCATCGAAACTGATGAGGATGATCTGTTGGGTGGTTACCGTCTGCAGGATGGTGAGACTGTTTGGTTTGACGGTCCTGTCGTTCAAGCGATGAAGAAGGGTGCAGTTCTGCTTCTCGATGAAGTTGATCTCGCGTCTAACAAGATCATGTGTCTGCAACCAGTTCTTGAGGGTAAGGGTGTTCTTCTCAAGAAGATCAACCAGTTCGTTGAACCTGCTGATGGTTTCACGATTGTCGCGACTGCTAACACCAAAGGTCGTGGTTCTGAAGATGGTAAGTTCATCGGTACGAACATCCTGAACGAAGCGTTTCTTGAGCGTTTCCCAATCACAGTTGAACAGGAATACCCAAGTTCAGTGACTGAGAAAAAGATCGTTCTCAAAGAGATGGCGACACTGGATGCCGTTGATGAAGATTTCGCGGAGAACCTGATCAAGTGGTCAGACATTATTCGCAAGACTTACTATGAGGGTGGTATCGATGAGATCATCGCGACTCGCCGTCTGGTTCACATTGTGAAAGCATTCTCGATGTTCAAGGATCGTCTGAAAGCGATTGAGTTGTGTATCAACCGTTTCGATGAAGAAACGAAGTCTGCATTCCTCGATCTGTACACCAAGATCGATGCAGAAGTAGGTGAGACTGATTTCGGTCAGTCAGGTGAAAACTTGGGGAACGATGACGATCAAGTTCCCTATTAATAAGGATTGTAATGAACTCTATTAACTACAAATATGATGAGGATCGAATCCTCAGTGAATTGAAAGAGTATGTTGACGCTACCTATGGTCAACATTACTCGCAGAACAAATACCAAGCAACCGAATTTATTATTGACGGTGGTCATGGTGAAGGTTTCTGTATTGGTAACATCTTGAAATACGCTCAACGATATGGCAAGAAAGAAGGGAAGAATCGAAAAGACTTGATGAAGGTTCTTCACTATGCTATGATCGCACTCTATATTCATGACTCGGAGAATGAAAATGCAACTAAGTAAATCCACACTCGATCTGCTCAAAAACTTTGCAGACATCAACGAAAACCTCTTGGTGAAGGAAGGTAACAAACTCACCACAATCTCAACACAGAAGAATGTGCTTGCAGAAGCGACAGTCGAAGAGACATTCGACAAAGAGTTCGCAATCTATGACCTCAGTGGTTTCCTCAGTGTTCTGGGTATCTTTGATGATCCAGAAATCGAATTGGGTGATGACTATGTGACAATCTCTAAGGGTCGTTCATCTACCAAGTACTGGTACGCTGATCCTTCACTTGTGGTATCACCACAGAAGTCGATCACAATGCCTGATGCTGAAGTTGAATTCAGTATCACTAAACAGCAACTTGCTGATATTCTGAAAGCGAGTTCAGTCATGCAACTTCCAGATATTGGATTGAAGTCTGATGGTCAGACTGTCCAGTTGCTCGCGACTGACAAGAAGAATACCACTAGTAACGAATATGTGACTGATGTTGCTGATGGTAATGGTGATATCTACACTTTCTATTTCAAGAAAGAGAATCTGAAGTTGATTCCTGGCGACTACGCAGTCAAAGTAACTTCAAAGAATATCTCTGAATTCACTAACCAAGCAACTGACTTGAAGTACTTCATTGCACTGGAGGCAGATTCAAAGTACGAAGGTTAAGTGAAAGGACTATATAATGAACATTAATGAAGATCAGTTTTTATTTGTAGAAAAATACCGTCCTCGCACTATCGAGGATTGTATTCTTCCTAAATCCCTTGAAAAAACTTTCAAGGAACTCGTGTCTCAGGGGGAGATTCCTAACCTCCTCCTTGCTGGCAGTGCAGGTGTTGGTAAGACCACAGTAGCAAAAGCACTATGTGAAGAACTTGGGTATGATTATATCGTGCTTAACGGTTCATCCGAAGGTGGTCAAATCGACACTCTCAGAACCACGGTGACGAACTTTGCGTCCACGGTATCGTTTAGCGGTAAAGGTAAAGTAGTAATATTCGATGAGGCAGATTATCTCTCTCACGTTACACAACCTGCCTTACGAAACTTTATCGAAGAGTTCTCTAGGAACTGCCGTTTCATCTTAACGTGTAATTACAAGAACCGCATCATTGAACCGTTACATTCACGATGCAGTGTTATTGACTTTGTAATTCCTGGCGATGAGAAACCTGCACTTGCCGCTAAATTTTTCAAGCGAACTGTCGAGATTCTCAATAATGAAAATATCGAGTTCGATCAAAAGACAGTTGCTCAAGTAGTACAAAAGTATTTCCCTGATTTCCGCAGGGTACTGAATGAACTACAGCGTTACAGCGTCTCTGGTAAGATTGATGCGGAGAGTATTGCATCTGCAGGTGACGTAAACATGAAAGCAATTGTGGAGCATCTGAAATCGAAAGACTTCACCAAGATGCGCAAATGGGTTGCAACCAATGTGTCGATGTACGACACACAGACTATCTTCCGTACAATCTACGATCAGATTGCTGACCATATGGAACCATCGAGTATTCCAATGGCAGTTCTCAAGATTGCAGACTACCAGTACAAAGCGGCATTCGTTGCTGATCAGGAAGTCAATCTGGTTGCATTTTTCACTGAACTAATGGTTGATTGTGAGTTTACAGTATGACGATTGCATTCCGACACGATGAACTATTTGAGACTAATCCACAAATCTCACCATATACACTGGAAGTTCCAGATGTGGGAGATGTATTAATAATTGACAATTTCTACAGATTTCCTTGGGAAATCCAAACGATGTTGGAAGATTCGTGGAGTCAGTTGTGGAAGACTTCACCAACAAGTAGAAATGGTATTGACTATACTGATTGTCGATTGATGTTTGAAGGATTTGATACTGGAGAGTTGAATCAGTTTGAACCTCAACAATTGATCGCTGACATGAGTAAACTTCATCTTGGTATTGAGTTGAAAGATAATCCTGCACCATATGCTTTTAACAATTATTCCAATATCAAGATTCCAGATGAGTCTATGCAAATGTATCCACATCAAGATGGAAACAATATGCTTGCCGCAGTGATCTATCTCGATGCAATTGAAAATGGTGGAACTGCATTCTATAAGCAAGCACAGATGCAAGATGTTGGGTATACTGAAGTTGAGAATGTCTTAGTTGACGTAGATAAGTACTATGACATGGCAGGGGTAGTACCTGCTAAATTTAATCGATGTGTGATTTATCCAAGCATGTATATGCATGGTGGATACATAGAAGACCACAAAGCATATAGTAAGAATGAGTGGAGACGCACACAAGTTTATTTTCTACCAATTAAGAGTATGTAAATGAGTACCCCATTTGATTATGTAAAAGCGATTCAGTACACCAAAGAAGATATGGTTTCTGATCGCGCAGGTGAAAAGAATTACAATCCATTCATTGTAAACCGCGCATTGTCCATGTCTCTCGACACCGTTCTACTCGCTAATGAGATGAATATTGCGCGAGATTTGGACAATAAAATGCAATTTCAATTTTTGCTAAATATAGTAAGTAAGCGAAAGCGATTTGATAAATGGCAGAAAAAAGAAGAGTTAACTGACCTAGACTATGTTAAAGAATATTTTGACTATAGTAATGAGAAAGCAGTTCAAGCACTTCAAGTACTGACCGAACAACAACTTACTGAATTGAAGAAAAAATTGAATAAAGGTGGAACTAAATGATTGGCATTGATAGCATGGTCGAAGTGCGACTAAAGCAACCAGATGACTTTTTAAAAATCAAAGAAACATTGACTCGTATCGGAGTCGCATCAAAGAAAGACAGAAAACTATTTCAGTCTTGTCACATTCTACACAAGCAGGGTCGATATTACATCGTCCATTTTAAAGAACTGTTTGCACTCGATGGTAAAGCGACTGACTTTACTGAGAATGACATTCAGCGCAGAAACACAATTGTAAAACTCCTGATTGATTGGGGTTTGATTGATGTTGTATCCAGTGAGACAATCGCAGAACAAGCACCACTCTCACAAATCAAAGTTCTCGCATATAAAGAAAAAGATGAATGGGAACTGTGTGCAAAATACAACATCGGTAAAAAGAAGTAATATTGCCACACAACAAATCGCTTTTGTGGTATTATACTTATAAATAGATTTGAATTTGATGACGCTAATTGGAAGGTATTTGGACGGCGGTGCGATTCCGCCCACCTCCACCACAAGTGCATCTGTAAGTCGAGGTAAGGTTCGGAGACTACGCAGGGTGTACTTTTGATGGGGGTGAACAGGTTCGACAGGTACGCGGAAGGTTGGAAGAGAATTCGACTAAATGTAACTGCAAACGATAGCACTTACGCATTGGCGGCATGATGACTGCCTAGGGTTTCGGTAGGTTTCCTCGTAACAGAATAACCTACCATTTTACACATAACACACACAAGGAGACTATTATGTCCAATCCATATGAAATGCGCTTCTCTATGTTGTCGCAAGCACAAGCACTGCTTACTGAGCAGTATCACTCTGAGGTTAATGACCTCAAAGAAAAATATTATGCGGAGAAGGATGTCGATCCAGAAGTTGCTTTCCCAGAACTTCCACACTTTCCGACTTTCGCTGATATTGAAAAACTCGCAACAGAAATGAACGAATTCGTTTCTAAGCGATAATTGACTCGCCATTGAATGGGAGTCCTACAATTAAAACTCGCTGAAAAGGAGAATAGAAATATGACATTTCTAAGCAAAGACCTAGACAAGTTTTTTGTCGGTTACGATAAAGTGTTCAACGATCTGCAGAAGTTTCACGAAACTGCAACGAAGAACATTCCCAACTACCCACCATACAACATCAAGAAAACTGCAGACAATACATATGTTATTGAAATGGCAGTAGCAGGTTTCGGTAAATCCGATATCGAAATTGAAGTTGAAGGTGACAAACTGGTAATCAAGGGTAACGCTTCACAAGACGAAGCAGATACAAGTACCCTGTACCAAGGACTCGCATTCCGTCCATTCACTCGTCTGTTCACACTGAACGATCAGGTAGAAATCGAGAATGCTGAATTGGTGAATGGTCTACTCAAGATTACGTTGGAGCGTCTCATCCCAGAGTCGAAGAAGCGTAAGGTTGAGATCAAAGATGGCGAGACTTCCAATAAGGAATTCCTCGCAGAATAATCCCTTGTGCTACCTTGGGATCGTGACCTGAGTATGTCCTCAAACTGCTCACTCATTTATTATTAGGAGACATTATGACTATTGAAGTATTCCGCGTGATTGCAGGTGAAGAAGTTATCGGTGATGTGACAGATAATGGAGATTCCATTACAGTCGAAAATCCTGCAGTGGTTGCAGTGATGCCAGGCGAGGATGGTACAATGCAAGTTCGTCTAGGACCTCTGAGTCCATCTACAGACGATACTAAGGTGACCATTTCCTCATCTAACATTCTCTATCGAGTAACTCCAAAAACTGATTTGCTAAATTATTATAATCAGATTTTCGGTTCTGGTTTAATTATGCCAGACAAAAATATCATTGGTAAGTAATTATTGCCTTGACTTATAGGATGGATGCAGGTATACTGTATCCATCTTTTTTCGTTTATGGAGTGAATATTGAAATTTTACACTAACGTTATTCAGTGGGGTAACTCCATCTTTGTGCGTGGTGTTGACAGTTTTGGTCAACGTCAATCGATTCGATACAAAGACTTTCAACCGACACTGTACGTCAAATCAAGCGAACCATCCGATTGGAAGACAGTCGATGGTCGATACGTCAAGGAGTTCCATCCTGGCGACATCAACGAATCAAAAGATTTCATTAAACGCTACGATGGGGTTGAGGGGTTTGAAGTATTCGGACAAACCCAATACATCTATCAGTGGATTTCTGACAACTTTCAAGATGACGTTGATTTCGATCTCAACAAGATTCTGGTTGCTAACATCGATATTGAGACATCTTGTGAACATGGTTTCCCTAACATCGAAACCGCAAACGAAGAAGTTCTACTGATCACCATTCGTAATAGTCTGAACAACCAATACATCACTTGGGGTACTAAACCCTACGATAATAAGCATGATAATGTGGTGTACTATGAGTTTGACTCTGAGTACAAGATGCTCCAAGATTTCATTCGTTGGATGCAAGACACCAAACCAGATGTGATGACAGGTTGGAACATTAAGTTCTTTGATATTCCATATCTCGTGAACCGTATTGAGCGTGTGCTTGGTGAAGAGTACATCCGACAGTTGTCACCTTGGAAGATCGTCAAAGGTTCAACTAAGAACATTCATGGTCGTGAGCAACAGTATTACGACATCTTTGGTATCGCTACTCTCGACTACTTGGATATGTTCAAGAAGTACATGGGTATCGGATACGAATCATTCCGACTTGACAACATCGCAAACGTCATTCTTGGTGAGAAGAAACTAGACTACTCAGAACACGAATCGATGCATCTGTTCTATAAGAACGACTGGCAGAAGTTCGTAGACTACAACATCAAAGACGTTGAGTTGGTACAGCGACTCGATGACAAACTTGGTTTGATCGAACTACATCTGACGATGGCGTATGATGCGCGAATCAACTATGATGATGTATTCTCTCAGGTGCGTATGTGGGATAGTCTCGTGTACAATCATCTGCGCAAGAAGAAGATCGTTATCCCACCGAAGAAGCGACTAGATAAAGATACTGCTTATGCAGGTGCGTATGTAAAAGACCCAGTGATCGGCGAACACAAGTGGGTGTTGTCTTTTGACTTGAACTCACTCTACCCACATTTGATCATGCAGTACAATATTTCACCAGACACGATTGTTCCTGAGACGTTCCGTTGTTCTGTTGATGGGTTGCTTGGTCAGGAAATTGACACAGCATATCTGAAAGAAAATAATCTAACAATGGCGGCAAATGGTCAGTGCTTCCGCAAAGATTTTCAGGGATTCCTACCTGAGATGATGCAGACGATGTACGACTCTCGTAAGTTCTTCAAGAAGAAGATGCTCCAAGCAGAGCAAGAGTATGAACGTACCAAAGATCAGAAACTGCAGAAAGATATCTCTCGATTTAATAACATCCAGTTAGCAAAGAAGATTGCACTCAACTCCGCTTATGGTGCGTTGGGTAACCAGTACTTCCGCTACTTTGATATCCGACAAGCAGAGGGTATCACTTTGTCTGGTCAGTTATCGATTCGTTGGATTGAGCAAGCGATTAATCGCTATCTTAACAAACTACTGGAGACTGATAATGAAGAGTTCGTTATTGCATCAGATACAGATTCGGTATACATTGTTTTTGACAAACTTATTGATCGCGTGTTACCGAAGAGAAGCGATATGGAAGAGAACGAATACACGCAGAAGTGTGTTAGGTTCCTTGATCGAATCGCTCAAGAAAAGATTGAACCGTATATTGATAAGATGTATCAGAATCTTGCTGATTACATGAATGCATATGAGCAGAAGATGTTCATGAAGCGAGAGGTAATCGCTGACAAGGGTATCTGGACTGCTAAGAAACGTTACATTCTAAACGTTCACAACTCTGAGGGGGTTCAGTACGCTGAACCAAAACTCAAGATCATGGGTCTAGAGGTTGTCAAGTCCTCAACTCCTGCTCCAGTGCGAGTGAAGTTGAAGGAATCAATCTCCATCATCATGAATCAAGATAACGATGCTCTTATCGAGTTCATCGACAAATGGCGAGAGGAATTCAAATCACTTCCACCAGAAGAGGTTGCTTTCCCTCGCTCAGTAAACAACTTGGATAAGTATACATCCTCGATCAGTGTTTACACTAAAGGAACTCCAATTCATGTCCGTGGTTCGTTGATGTATAATAAACTACTCAAGGATAAAGACTTGGACGGTAAGTATCAGTTGATTCGCGAGGGGGAGAAGATCAAGTTCATCTTCCTCAAGAAACCGAATCCGATTGGCGAAAATGTACTATCATTCTTAAATACTTTCCCAAAAGAACTTGACTTAAACAAGTATATCGATTATGATACACAATTCGAGAAAGCATACCTAGAACCACTCCGTTTCATTCTTGAATCAATTGGATGGCAGAGTGAGAAGGTTGCTACACTAGAAGATTTTTTTGTATAGGAGAAACCTATGAGTTTTCTTAATGACTTGGTGAAATCATCAGGTAACGAATATGCATCCGTTGTTGCGGATGGTATTGAAGCAGGTGATGTAAATGGATTTATTGATACAGGGGTGTATGCATTAAATGCATTACTCTCTGGTTCGATTTATGGTGGTCTTCCATCGAATAAGATTACTGCACTCGCAGGTGAGTCATCGACAGGTAAAACGTTCTTTGCTCTGTCGATTGTTAAGAACTTCCTCGATCAGAATCCAGATGCAGGTGTTCTCTATTTTGAGACAGAATCTGCAATCTCAAGTGAGATGATTATTGAGCGTGGTATCGATCCAAAGCGTATGGTCATTGTTCCTGTTACTACAGTTCAAGAGTTCAGAACTCAAGCGATTCGGATTCTGGACAAGTACATTGAGCAACCGAAAGGTGAGCGTCAACCGATGATGTTCTGTCTAGATTCACTTGGTATGTTATCGACTACCAAAGAGATTGAAGATACTGCAGAGGGTAAAGAGACTCGTGATATGACACGCGCACAGTTAGTGAAAGCGGCATTCCGTGTTCTGACTCTGAAACTTGGTCGTGCAAACGTACCAATGATTGTTACTAACCACACATATGAAGTGGTTGGTTCATACATTCCAACCAAAGAAATGGGTGGTGGTACTGGTCTGCGTTACGCGGCATCAACTATTCTATATCTCTCTAAAAAGAAAGAGAAAGATGGTAAAGAGGTGATTGGTAATATCATCCACTGCCGTTTGAACAAATCACGACTCACAGTTGAGAACTCACTTGTTGACGTTGCTCTGCGGTATCGTGGTGGTTTGAACAAGCACTATGGGTTGTTGGAACTTGCTGAAGAAGCAGGTATCTTCAAGAAGGTATCGACTCGATATGAACTACCAGACGGTTCTAAGCAGTTTGGTAAGACTATCAATGAGAATCCAGAAGAATACTTCACTGAAGAAGTACTCCAACAGATTGATGAGTTTGCGAAGAAGAAGTTCACATATGGCAACGAAGTATAAGTTTGTAGAGAAGAAAGATTTCATCGCCATCCAGATTGAGGATGGTAAGTACAAAGGTGTAGTCTTTAATTACGGTAGAGTTCAGTTCAACGGTGAGGTTGATCCACCAAAAATGAACTTTGAATATATGCCAGTAAAAATCCCTGATGGGGTATTGATTGAAGAGGATTTTATTGATATAATCGGTGACATTCTCGTAAACGTTCTAGAAGAACAATTGGAAGCAGGTGAAGTCGTATATGCAGGCGGATCGGATTGAGCAAGTAATCCTTGCTAACCTTATTAACAATGAACCGTATACCAGAAAGGTTATCCCCTTTCTGGACGGTGATTATTTTCACGATGGTGTTGAGAAACTCATTTACAAGGAGATTGAATCCTTTGTAACAGAGTACAATGCAATGCCATCTGCAGAAGTATTATCTGTCAATATCGGACAGAGAAAAGACATCACAGAAGGTGAAAATGAAAAGGCGAAGCAAGTACTAGCACAACTAGGTGAACCAAATACCAATCTCGATTGGTTGGTGTCGTCTACCGAAAAGTTTTGTAAAGACAAAGCAGTCTACAATGCTATCCTGAAATCGATTGGTATCATTGAGGGTAAAGATAAGTCTCATACCCAAGATGCTCTACCATCGATTCTTTCTGATGCTTTGGGTGTCACATTCGATACCAATGTTGGTCACGACTACATTGAGAATGCTGATGATCGATTTGAGTTCTACCATCGTGTGGAAGAGCGCATTCCGTTCAATCTAGAATATTTTGATATGATCACCAAAGGTGGTATTCCCAACAAAACGCTGAACATTGCACTTGCAGGTACTGGTGTTGGTAAGTCTCTATTCATGTGTAACTTTGCGGCATCGGTAATCCAACAAGGACGTAACGTCCTTTACATTACTATGGAGATGGCAGAAGAGCGAATCGCTGAACGTATCGATGCGAACATGATGAATATGGATATTGGTAATTTGACTGATCTACCTAAGACGATGTTCGATCAGCGTCTGGAGAAAATCAAGAAGAAGACTAAAGGTGGTCGTCTGGTCATCAAGGAATATCCAACATCGTCTGCTCATGCAGGTCACTTCAAATCACTACTGAATGAACTTGCAATCAAGCGTGACTTTGTTCCTGATATCATCTTCATTGACTATCTAAACATCTGTGCATCTCAGCGATTCAAAACTGGTGGTGCTAACGTCAACTCATACACATACATCAAAGCAATCGCGGAAGAACTCCGTGGTCTAGCAGTAGAGTATGATCTACCAATCTTCTCAGCAACACAGACTACTCGATCTGGATACTCCAGTACAGATGTTGGTCTAGAAGACACAAGTGAGTCCTTTGGTCTACCTGCCACTGCAGACCTAATGTTCGCTTTGATCAGCACCGAAGAACTGGAAGAGCAAAACCAGATAATGGTGAAACAACTCAAAAACAGATATAACGATCCAGGCAAAGCAAAGCGGTTTTTGATTGGGGTTGATAGAGCGAAGATGCAACTGTTTGATCTGGAAGAGTCTGCACAGGATGATCTGGTTGATAACATGGGTAAGAAAGAGAAAGAAGATGATGTGCCACTTTTCGACAAATCGACATTCGGTAAGCGAAGTGGGAATCGAGATTTTTCGACTTTCAAAATCTGACGTATAAATACAACTGATGATGAAAAAAATCACAAAACTTAAAAAAAGTACTTGACAAGTCGCACCACTTGTGCGACACTGTATGTGTTGCTTGAGAGAGGTGCAAAATGTACAAGACAGTTATTGAACGATATCATGACCCTGTAACCTTTGGTCTTAAAGCAATGAAAGACCACTTTGGTTATGGGGTTTTTTCTGCTCACACCATTGCTCGTTCTATCGCAAATCGTGTCTGTGGGTGGAATGGCATCCATACCAAAGTAAACAAAAAGAACGAAGGTTACCTCAGTGGTGACTACTCTATCAGTGGTGAGTACCGTTCTTGGGAAATGGAAGAAGACTACGATTCTCACATCTGCATTGAGACAGGTGAGGATGCTCTTCTGCTTCTCGACACTGAAGAAAAGTGGAACAAGTTCATCAACGAAGTACGTTCTACTATTGTCCACGAAATGACACATCGTCATCAGTACGAAAAACGTGATGGTGAAATGCGCAAGACCGAAATCTTCAAATCAAAGAGCAAAGACAAGAACATGTACCTCAATGAGAACTATCTTGGTTCTTTGGATGAGATCGAAGCGTACTCTGTAGATGTCGCTTACGAAATCCTTGAGTCTGGTAAGAAGTTCGATGATGTGTGGAGTAAGTTCAAAACACTGAATACTAAGAAGTTCCCAACTCTTACCTCGTATCGTTTATACTTTGGTGAAAAAATTAACCACAAAGTGTTAAATAGACTTTACAATTGCTCTAAAAAGAGTTATCGTTACCTTAGTGTTCTTGAGAGATAAATAGATATATGGCGAACTTATCAATACCAGAAATTACCAGAGACGGCAAGGAGCATCGTATAGAACTGCTTCTTGAGAAGGTAATGCAAGCAAATGACAAGACTAGTAACTTCATGACTGATGATGGTCTGTTCGATGCTACTGGTATCAAGATCAATGATGAAAGATTCGACTACAATGCGACAAACGCAAGACAAGAAATGTTGGATCGCATGTATGGTATGATCCTCAATCTTAAAGGTAAGCGCAATCAGACTATTGAACTGGTTGGTAAGTTTTCAGGTAAGAATCAAACGTCTTTCGTATCACTCACTAAGGTTGAGAAGTCTGAAGAGTTTGGTGGTCAACCTGCAGGTGGTACTCGTGAGAACCGTGGTCTAAAGTTTGAGCGTGATCTTACTGCACAGTTGAATGCGGTAATCACTGGTGCTGATGTTACTGGTAAGTTTGCAGAAGCGGCAAAGACAATCGTAGACAAATGCTCTAAAGCGATGGGATCACCTGCAATCAAGGTTGAGCAGGTTGGTGGTGCTAACGTCTCTCGTCCACTTGGATATGCGAGTGGTAAAGCAGTAGTGCTTCCTTCTGATCATAAACTTCATGGTGCTAAACTCACAGACGTAAACATCACCCATAAGAATGGAAAGGTATCCCACTTATCTTTGAAATATGGGAATACATTGACATTCGTTAACTCAGGGGTGAAAGATAAGGATAAAGCATTCCCAACTGCTGAAGTGCAGTCTGGTCGAATCACCAACAGTCTGGGTGTTGCATTGATGAAAGCATTGGGTATCGACAACGAATCATTCTGTGAAGTATTCAATGCATACGGTTCTGGTAAGAAAGCAGTCGAAAAGAACAAGGTTGATGTGTCAAGTAAGGTTGATCGCAATGCATTAAAATCATTGATCTCGACTGCAATTGGTTCTGACTACTTCATGGTTCATGGTAAAGAGAATGGTACAATCGATTTCTGGTACATGGACCCCAACAACAATGCGGCAATGTCAACGGTTTCATCTGGTATTGAATTGATCTACGGTGGTCAAAATGGTACAGCGAAACGTATTGACATGAAGTTCAAAAACAACTATTTTGAATTTAAACTAAACATTCGTAACAAGCAGTCTGGTGTATATCCAACACACTTTCTACTGGATTACAAGAGTCTGCCTGGCACAGGTAAGGTAACACTGAGATGATAGGATTTAAGCAATTCCAAGATAACCAACTTCTAAATGAGCAAAAGAATTTACACCTCACCCATATCGAGGAAACCATCATTACTGATGGATCGAGGGGTGCTGAAGAAGCAAAGGAATTCCTCAAATCTATTCGCAACATGCTTGCATCGAATTCTCGTTCATCCACAAACATCACCACTAAATGGGATGGTGCGCCAGCAATCTTTTGTGGTATCAATCCAGACAACGGTAAGTTTTTCGTTGCTACCAAATCAGTATTCAACGTCAATCCAAAACTCAACTATACAGTAGAAGATATTCGTGCAAACCACTCTGGTGGTCTAGTCGAGAAGTTGACTGTTGCACTGACTGAACTTCCTAAGTTGGGAATTAAAGGTGTTCTTCAGGGTGACCTAATGTACACCAATAGTGATCTAAAGACGACTACCATTGACGGTGAGACGATGATCACATTCCAACCAAACACCATCGTCTATGCTGTTCCAGAGAACTCAGAGTTTGGACAGTTCATCAAGAAGACGAACATGGGTATCATATTCCACACAGAATATAAAGGAAAGAAACTTCAAGACATGAAGGCGTCTTTCAATATAAATATTAAAGGATTAAAGAAAAATAAATCAATCTGGTTCGATGATGCATCATATAAAGATGTGTCTGGTACTGCTACCCTAACAGAAGCAGAGACTGTAGAACTAGATGGTTACATCACTAAGATTGAACGTGGTCTTGGTGGTATCAGTTCGTATCTGGATCGTATGTCTGCTGATTTCGATGAGAAGTCTAAATATGCAGTTCCTACAAATCTGAAGATACACCTGAACTCATACTTTAAGTCTGACAAGAAATTCGGTTCACCTGAATCGGTCATTAAAGAGTTCTCTCAGTTCTATGCTGAGAAACTCGATAAAGAGATTGCTAAGGTTAAGACTGAAAAAAGTAGGACTAAATATGAAGAGATAAAGCGTGATGGTCTGAAGCGCATCAAGGATCAAACTCCAATGATGGTTCAGACGATCACCCTATATAAAGATATTATGGATGCCAAAAACTTATTGGTGAAAAAGTTGTCTCAAATTAAGGGTATTGGGACATTCTTGAGAACAGATGATGGATTAAAGGTCACTGCCCCTGAAGGGTTTGTTGCAGTAGACCGAGTTAAAGGGAACGCAGTGAAGTTAGTCAATCGCTTAGAGTTTTCTAAAGCGAACTTTACTGCACAGAAAAACTGGGTAAGTGGATAAATGAAGAAATTTTCTGACGTAAGAAAACAATTAGAAGAGAATAAACTGAAAAGTGCGACATTCGCATTTGGAAGATTCAACCCTCCTACAATTGGTCACGCTAAACTGTTTGATATGGTTTCTAAAGTGGGTGCAACTCACGACAATCATTTTGTCTTTGCTAGTCACTCGCAAGACGATAAGAAGAATCCATTAGAACCAAATTTCAAACGTAAGATTCTAGCAAAAGCATTTCCTCAAAATAACGTACAATCATCTGGTCGTGGTATGCCTACTGTATTGTATGTTGCGTCACACCTGTACGACAAAGGTTTCCGTAAGATTACACTGGTTGCAGGTTCTGACCGTGTAAACGAATTTACAACACTGTTGAACAAGTACAACGGTGTTAAGTCTCGTCATGGTTTCTATGACTTTGGTGAGATTAAAGTTGTATCATCTGGTGAGCGCGATGCAGACTCAGAAGGTGCGTCTGGTGCGTCTGGTACGAATATGCGTATGTATGCCGCTAAAGATGACTTTGATTCTTTCCGCAAGTATTCACCAGTAAATCTTTCCGATAAAGAAGTTAAGCAGGTATTTGATAAGGTACGCGCAGTTGTACCTCGCTTGAATGCTGAGACACTTGCACCAACCCTTGGTGTTCGTGAAGAATATCTGTTAGGTGATATTTTCAATGTCGGTGATACGGTTGCTGATATCCACGAAGAAAGAGAATACATCATCGTAGAGCGAGGTCCTAACTTTGTTCGTTGCTCTGATGACGAAGGTAATGTTGTATCCAAGTGGTTGACTGATCTGGAAGAGCGTAAAGTTGCTCAAGACCCAGACATCGATGATAAGAAAGGAACACAACCAAAAAAGTATTATGCAGGATTAGGTAAGTCCACTAAAGATAGACGCGATGCTCAATTCAAGAAGCAAGCGAAGATGGACGATGATAACCCTAATGCATACAAACCTGCTCCTGGCGATGCTACTGCTAAGACCAAACCATCCAAGCACACAAATAAATTCAAGCAGATGTTTGGTGAAGATGTTCTCGATGAAGATGTAAAGAAATCCCTGAAAGATAAAGCAGAGAAATCTGGGATGCCTTATGGTATTCTCAAGAAAGTATTTGACCGTGGGGTAGCGGCATGGAGAACTGGTCACCGTCCTGGCACTACACCAACTCAGTGGGGTCTTGCTCGTGTTAACTCATTTGCTACAAAGAGTAAGGGTACATGGGGTAAAGCAGATGCTGATCTTGCCGCTAAGGTTCGTGGTGAGTCTGTTGAACTTGATGAAGCACCACGTTGGTTGATTGATCTGCTTGGAGATAAGTTACACTCCAATCAGTATAAGAAAGCACTTGAAATTCTGACTCAGGTTATTGACCGCAAAGCGAAAGAAGCAGGTGGAGTTAAGAAGATTAAGCATGGTTATTCATACTATGCCGCACAGATTTCTCGACAGTTCAAGAACGTTGATGCTCGTGTACTTGCTGATGTCTATGCTAAGTCACTCAATGAAGAAGGTGGTGCAGGTGAATGGGGTACAGACAAACTCCTCAAGAAATACAAAAAAGAGACTCCATTCCAAGAGCAAAAGATCAATGCAGAATATGAAGTAGAAGGGTTCTATAAGAGAGAGTACTCTGAAGAAGAAGTTGAAGATGATTCTGAGGGTGCATCAAAGGTTGCGCAGTCTTTAGAAATTGACTTTGAAGATGCCGATGAAGAAGATGACTTCAACGATATGTTTGATGCATTAGATTGGGATGATGTCCATATTGCATACGATGACGATGAACTAGATGCAGAAGAAGACGATATCGAACATGATCTTGAAGATGATGAAGGTGTCGTCACCGATGATGGTGAAGTAACAGAAGTTCTTTCCCCTGCACAGCGTCAGAAGCGCAGGGTTTTAATGCGCCGTATCGGTAAGCGTCTTGCTCGTTTGCGTAAGATTCGTCTGAAGAAACGTTCATCACAAGAAGTATTAATGAAGAGAGCGCGTAAGGTTGCTGTCAAAATGATCAAGCGTAAGTTGATCAAGAATCGTCCATTTGATGAACTATCGATGGCAGATAGAGCGAGACTTGAAAAGTACGTTGCTAAGAAGGGTAACTTGATTGCTCGTTTGTCTAAGAGACTACTTCCAAAGATGCGCAAGATCGAGAATGCTCGTATCAAGGGTAAGAAGGTAGAGTCATTCCAAGGTTTTATAAATAGTCCTATTACTGAAGAAGCAGAGTATCAAGGTCGTAAAGTAAAACTAAATGATCCGTTCCGTCTTCCATCTGGAAGTACTAAGAAGTTCGGTGTTTACGTTAAGAACGACAAAGGAAATGTTGTGAAGGTAACTTTCGGTGATCCTGATATGGATATTCAGAGAGATAACCCAGAACGACTAAATGCATTTAGAGCAAGACATGGGTGCGATGTAGACCCAGGACCTAAGTGGAAAGCGAAGTACTGGTCTTGTAAGATGTGGGAAAAAGGAAAGAAAGTCTCAGACTTGGATTAAGAAATGGCGATATTTTTAACTGAAGATAGATGGAACATCGCAAGGGGTATTGTAAAAGATACCTCTTTCATCAACAAGTATGGTGCTGTTCCTGCTATGTCACAGAATACCACTGGTTCTGTCTGGGATGTAAGTGATACAGTGTATCCTTGGGCGACACTCAATGGTTCTGCTCATACATTAACCATTGATTGTGCTAGTGCGGATGAGGTTGGTCATCATGTCACGATTCAAGGATTGGATGCAAACTGGAATCTACTAACAGAAACAGTCACCCTGTCATCACAAACAGGTAACACTACTACTAATCAGTTTATGCGAGTGTACAATGCGTATTATACAGATGGTAGTGCTTCTACAAATACTGGTAATATTGACATAAAGATCGGTGCAACAGTAGTTGCTAGAATACTAGCAGGTGCAGGTATAACCAAAATGGCAGTGTACACAGTTCCTGCAGGTTATACCGCATACGTTGTTCAGGGTGTTGCTTCTATCCAAGCAGGTGCTGATGCAACTGGAAATATGTTTGTTAGACAAACTGGAAATGTGAATTTCCGTATTGCTCATACATTTGAAGTATCAGGTACTGGGGGTACATATACTTACACGTTCCCATTCCCTGTAGCAATACCAGAGAAATCTGATATTGATGTTCGTGCAACTGTTCGATCAAACAATGCTCGTCTGACCGCGACATTTGATTTACTACTAATTAAAAACGATTAACTTGGAGTTATAAATGAAAAGTCTATTGGAAGCGTCTGCTCAAGTACGCAAATTCACAGAGACTAAGTACCAAGCATTCTTCCAGAAAGCGATGAAGAAGTTCGGTATTGAAAAACTATCTGACCTCAAAGACGATGAGAAGAAGAAGTTCTACGATTATGTTGATCGTAACTGGAACTCAGAAGACGAATCAGGTGAAGATGGCGTCAAAGAAGCGAAAGAGAAGTACTCTGATAAGCAAATCAAAATGGCGTTTGGTATTCTGAACGATCCACGTTGGAAGTCTGGTAACATGACTGCTATCGTTAAGAAGATCGAACAGATTGCTAAGGGTTTATCTAAGTATCCATCTGTAGAGAAAGCATTGCGCGTTACTAACGAATCATTGGAAGAGGGTAAGTCTTCTACTGGTTACGAACTGTACCACAAAGACTTCTCTTCTGCGATGAAACATGCATACGATTTCGCTAAGAAGAAGTTTGGTATCGAAGTTGATCCAAAAGAGATTGATGACAAAGTAGCATCAGGACCTCGCAAACCATCTAAGGGTAAGACTAACTCTTATCGTTTAGTTGGAACAGATGGTAAGAAAGCGATTCAGGTTCAAGTCTTTGGCATGGACAACGGTAAGTACGAACTCAACATGTATAAAGAGTCTGTTGAACTAGAAGAGTCGCCAATGGTTACTTTCACTGTTCCGAATGTTACTTCTGACATGGCAAGTAAACTGGAAAGAATTGCTAAAGAGAAAAACATTGAGTATTCAAGAAAGGGAAGTACCGTTGTCTTGAAGGGTAAAAGAATTGACATGACAATGCTTAGAACCAAAATGGGACTCGCACAGACAAACATCCCAATGGTTCCTGTCAAAGAAGAAGTCGAACTTGAAGAAAGTAAAGTAGAGAAAACCTACAAAGAAATCATGAAGGGTAACCGTCAAGGACCCCCAGATGATGACGAAGTTGGTGATTACATTCCTAGAGGTATGACTAAGAAAGACATGGCAAAACTTATTGACATGCTTGCAAAGCAGGGTTACGATAAGAAGTTCTTGACTAAAGATTTAGCACCACTTGTACAAGAAGATGTAGAATTGACTGAAGCAGTTGATCCGAAGAAGGTTGTTGCGTATCTCGTGAAGAAGGGTTCTAACCCTAAAGATGCAGAGAAGATGGTTGCTAAGAACTTCAAGTATGCAACTGATAAGTACAGTTCAGCATCTGTTGCTAAGATTGCAGACGTTATCATGTCTCTTGACGAAGAAGTTGAATTGACTGAAGAGTCTAATACTATTGCTAAAGTTAAAGAGATCGTTGCTAAGAAATCAGCGCAGAAGATTGATGGTGTAATGGTTGACATGTTCACTGCATCAGCAATCGCTCAGATTTACGACAAAGTAAATGATACTAACAAAGCGAAGATGGACAAACTGAAGATCAGTCAACTCGCTAACGTTGCATTCAAGATGATGAAGCGTGAAGAAGTTGAAGCGATGCCTGAAGATTCTTTGATGTTTGAAGCAGTCGGAAACCTCGCGAAGCAGTGGATGAAAGGTGCTAAATCTATCAAGGTTGGTGATTGGGAACTTGTCCGTGGTAATGGTGGAGTCAACAAGATTCTCAAGAAGCGTGTACAATTCGGTGATTTCTCACTCGATGACGATGCAGGTCTTTGGGTTGCTAACATGAAAGGTATGAAGGGTCAGTGGACAGGTGATTCTATTGACGGTTTGGTTGCACATCTCAAGAAAGCACATGAAGAAATGACTGTATGTGAAGAGTGTGGTAAGATGCATGAAGGTTCATGCTCAGAAGCAGTAACTGAATCATTCAAGAAAGCATCTATGGAACTCACCAAGTATGCTCAAAAGAGTGGTGGAATGGACAAGGGTGACTTCCTTAAAGTCGCTAAGATGTTGAGTGACATTGGTCGTGCTGATCTCATGAAGAAAGGTACACTTCTTGGTAAGTTGAGTAATACCCTCCGTGATATGGATACTGATCCACGCGATAAGGTATACGAAATTATCAAGGGTGCAGGTTTGATGGAGTCATTGAACGAAGCAGTTTCTACTGCAGTGTCAATCGAACCTAAAGAGTTTGAAAAGGTGCGTGATGAAATCATTGCACTCGCTGATAAAATGAGTTTGGATGTTTCTGTTGCTAAAGATAGGTCACTCGTACTTGACAGTGGTTCTCGTAATGCGATGAAGAAACTGGAACAGGAACTAAAGAAGATGCGCGTCAAGTACAGCATCGCCGATTAATAAATACTAGAGATAGAAATTTCTAATTAGGAGAACTAATATGTCATCTTGGGGTGCAAATACATCTGATGAGTCTAAACCAAAGTGGTTGACTGCTGAAGATAAAGAAAAAACTTTCGCGGATAATCGTGGTTGGGTTTACACTCACGCGAATGGTCTGGAAGAAGTAATCGTAGCAATTGGTGAATTGGCAGGTGCTGATAAACTCGCCGCCGCTACTATCTCTTCTGTTAAGTTTGTAACAGACGCTTTGACTGCAGACGATACTACTATCACTGTGGATGTTACTTGGAACGAAGCAGTAACTGTAACTGGTTCACCACAAATCACTGTAGCAAATGGTGATGAGTCTGGTGACGCAAACGGTGACTACACTCTTACTTACACTGGAACTGGTTCTACTAAGAACAAGAAGCGTTTCACTGCAACTGGTCTTACTTTGTCTGCAACTGACGTACTCACATTCGGTGGTGCAGGTTCAGCAAACGTTGCATTGAACAGTGGTTCATTGAAGGATACTGCAGACGGTACTACAGACGCACAATTGGTAACTACTGCTGTTACTGCGCAAACTGTAACTGTCGCGGCAGGTGCATAAATAAAACTGAACACCTAGCGGTGGGGGTGTTTGTAACAAAGCACCCCATTTTTATTATTTCAATAGGAGCAAAACATGGCAGATAAAAAAATCTCAGAACTGCAAGCGGCAACAAGTGCGGCATCTGCAGACTTACTACACATCATTCAGGGCGGTACTAACAAGAAGTTGACCGTTGCTAACCTGTTTGGTGATATTGACACAAACGTCAAACTCGATGGTTACCTCGCACTCAAGGGTACTCCACAAGACGCAGTATACTCTGGTACTAACGTAGTACTGGAAACCTCTTCTGCAGTATCTAACCTCACCTCTGGTTCTACTGGTTCATCTGACTCTACATATGGTCTAGGTGACGGTAACGAACAAGGACAGATTAAAGTACTCGTATTTAAGACTGATGGTACTGATGACGCGGTTGTCACTCCTACCAATCTGTTGGGTGGTACTACAATCACATTCGCAGATGTAGGTGACACTGCAACACTGATGTGGAACACTGCCGCCGCGGCATGGGTAGTTCTCGCAGTCAACGGTGCAGTAGTAGCATAAGGGGAAAACCATGAAGTCATTTAAAGATCATTTACAAGAAGCATACCCTGGCGCAGGCGATGCATCTGTAGTTCCTCCAACAGAGAATGCAGTTGATAGTCCAGAACGCGCAGTGTTTGATCTTGATTCATCCGAAGAACTCCGCGCATTGAATGCGTTTGTCGGTTCTATCGGTGAGCGTACCTACATCAATCCAAAAGGTGCATTGATCCAACTCCAGAACAAACTGTCTACTATCGGTCTGTTCTTTGAGATTCCTGCACTGAACGAAGATCAGGGTTCTATTGAAGTAGAACTCACTCAGTTTGGTGGTGTATTCGGTAAAGATGGTGCAACTCCAAATGATGAGTTCATCAACGAAGTCACTTCTGGTAAGAAGTTGGTTATTGAGTACGAATACACAAGAACTGGTTCTTGTCAGGTATACGCAAAGATCGTATAACGAATAGTCTTTGTGATGAAATTAACTGATGATAACTTCATCCAGTATGCGATGAAGCATTATGACAATCCGCAGTGTACTACTGTAGAGGAATTTCAGAATGACTTGAAGCGTATTAAGTATATCAAGTTATTACTGTCAAGATACCTCTCAGGAGATACACTGCGTGAGCGTCTAATCATCAATCATATAGTGGTTCTATATAATGTATTCGGTGCAGAAGCAACCAAAGAGATGCTTCTATTCAAAGCAGACAATCATATGCTTCCTGCACTGAAGTCTTTCCTTGTATTTTTAAACCTACTGAGGGAAGATGAGAAAATAGAGATACCACTAGACAACTATGTGGTAAAGGTACTAAGGGAAATATAATGGGTCAGTTAGTAGACAACCTAATTACGCTACGAATTCTAAAGTTGCTCACTACGCCATTTACCAAGATGAAAGCGTATGAGTTGGGGTTGATCGATGAAGATGGGAATCGAATCAAACCACACAAAGACATGTCAACTGCAGAGCGTAATGAATTTACATTGCTACATCGTCTTGTGTTTCGACTCAAAAGATTGCTCGCGAAAGTGCCAGGCGGTAGATCGCAGTTGGGGTCATACATTGCGGCACTCGCACTAATTAAAGAGCAGTACGAAAAGGGTGAAGATTTTAAAGATGACACCCTAATCGAGAGCGTACTACTCAACGAAGATATTGCTAACGTCACTGGTGCAGGAGTGTCTACCGACATTCCTGTTGTGCGTAGAAAGAAGAAGCGTCAATCTCGTGTATTTGAAGTCAACCCACAGACTTTCGATAAGTTCAAAAAGGGTAAGAAGAAGTACGCAAAGTGGTCTAACTATTTGCAGTTGGACGATGAGAACGAATCGAAGATTTACAAGTACGCTAAGAACTATCCAGATGGTATCATCACTCTGAAGAATTCGGAGACAGGTGAAACTAAGAACATTCGCTTCAATGGACGCGGTGGTGGTCGTTGGAGAAAGGTAGCGCGTAACTATAAGAAGATCGAAGAAGCGGTTGCAACTCGCAGTGGTACAGTACTGGAGTATGATGAAGGTGAATTGAAAGTCTCACTAAAAACTGCAGTTGAATTCAAGAAGACGTTTGATCGCGCAGATGCTACCTTGCAGGAAGAACTTGCATTAGCACTAGATGACTACGAAAACTCTATGGAGTTACTTGACTAATGATCAAACTTTATGCTATGATAGTTGTCCTTGCAGTATTGGGGGGTGTCGGTTACGGTGCTGTCTGGTACTACAACGACACACAAGCGAGAATCCAACAACTTGCAGAGAATAACGCAAAGTTGGAATCAGTTGTTGCAACTCAAAGTGAAACGATTCAAGCACAACAAGAGATTGCACAGAAACAAGCAGAACTCACAAGTGAGTTACAGGGTAAACTTCAGCAAGCAGAAGAATACCAAGATGAGTTGAGATCAAAGTTGCAGAAGCATGACTTGACAAGACTGTCACAGTCAAAACCTGCGCTGATAGAAAAGAGAATAAATAATGGTACAAAAGCATTGTTTGACGATCTTGAGTCTCTTACTAGCAAGTAGTGTTCTATCTGGTTGCTCGATGTTTGCGAGAGAACCAGAGAAAGAGATTGTTACTGAGACAAAGATCATCAAACCAACCATCCCTGTGATGGAAAGACCGAAACCCCTTAGACTGAATGATGTTCAGTTCTATGTGGTCACTGAAGAGAATTTTGAGGAATTCAAGGAGAGGTTCCTCAAGGAAAACGCAGACTTTGTTTTCTATGCTATCTCAGTGCGAGACTATGAGAATCTCTCATTAAACATGGCAGATATCAAAAGATTCATTGGACAACAGAAAGAAATTATCATATACTATGAGAAGTCTGTAACCGATGAAGATATAAATAGTACTGAGCAAGCAGGGACTAATGATGGAACAGTATCACGAACTCAAGACTGAGATCGAACTAGTAAAAAGAGACGTACTCTCAATGACAGGGGTTATTGAGAAGTTAGACGTTGCTATTGATAAGATCGGTGAAGTCGCCAGTTCCCTGAATCGTATGCTTGCAATCCATGAGACTAAGTTAGAACTCGTGGAGAAGAATGATCAGGAAATATACGGTATGATCGAACAGACAAAAAGAGAAAACGATAAAGACTATGTTCAACTAGAGAATCGTATCCAAGAGTCTCATGAAATCCTGTTAGGCGAAATCAAGCAACTTCATAATGAGATGAAGAACCATCACGAATTAGTATCGTCACGTTTGAGTAAATTGGAACAATGGCGTTGGATTCTCGTAGGTGGTGCTATTGTTTTAGGTTTCGTAATTTCCAAAATCCCTCTAGAAATTATTTTTCAATAATTGCCTTGACAAATGTGTAACAACAGTGTAATATTACACTGTTAATTAATTATGGGTATAGTATGTCATTTCAAACTGATCTGTCGTTCATGCACGACATATCGCACCGTCTTGTGCGATTCACTAAGAAGAAAGACAACCTCTATAACTTCCGCTGTCCGTATTGTGGAGACTCTAAGAAGTCTAAGATCAAAGCGAGAGCATTCCTGTATCGTAAGAAAAACGACATGTACTTCAGGTGTCACAACTGTGGTCAATCAACCACGTTTGGGAACTTTCTAAAGTATATCGATGCGGAGAAGTACAAAGAGTATGTACTTGAGCGATACAAGAATGGAGAGTCTCAGAACCCATCTGCGAAGGTGTCAGTAGCATCTAAAGAAGTTAAAGACGTAACCTACCAGAAAGTGCGTATGCCTACCAGAGACGCTCTCAGTAGTCAGAGAACGATATCTAGTCTACCAGAGACGCACCCTGCTCGTAAGTATGTCGAGAATCGACTGATTGACATTAAGTACTTTGACGACTTATACTTCATCCCAAAATTCTACAAATTCCTTGACAAAATTGACCAGTTGGGTTATAAGTATAATGAGGAAACCGATCATCCTCGTTTGGTGATTCCATTCCGTGATAAGCATGGTACTCTACTTGGATTTCAAGGTAGAGCATTCGGTGAGGAGAAACCTAAGTATCTGACTACAATGATTGCGCAAGCACCAAAGATATTTGGGTTTGATCGCCTCAACTTCAATGAGATAGTCTATATCTTAGAAGGTCCTATTGATGCGATGTTCGTTCCCAACTCACTCGCAATGGCAGGTGCAGATACTGACCTGTCAGGAGAACAGTTTGTCTTTGTGTATGACAATGAACCTCGATCCAAAGAGATCGTCAATCGTCTACAGAAACGTATTGACAATGGTGATAAGGTTGTGATATGGTCTGACACCATCAAACAAAAAGATATGAACGACATGCGTAAAGCAGGTGTGTTCACTGATGCACAGGGTGCAAAAACTCTTATAGATAACAATACCTATCAAGGTTTGATTGCTAAAGCAAAATTAGCGGAATGGAAAAGATGCGAATAGATGTAGTAGATAATGAAGTACCCCTTGAGTTAATCGGTGATCTTCAAGTACTTTTACCTAAACTAAGTTGGAAGGTTGAGTATGACTTATATAACAATATGCGTGTTCGTAGTGGTTTGTCTGCGGATTTGTCAGGTTCTTGGATAGATCGTTTCGGCAATGTTGCTGAAAAGTTTCTAACTGATGATGATTTACAGATATCCAGAGCATATATAAACCTGTTCGCTCCAAATGAAGTCTGCTATCCTCACGTTGATGGATGTCATACTACTGTATTATTCTACTGTAATTTTAATACTAGGATGGAACAGTGTGGAGAGACAGTATTTTTTGATGAACGTGGTGAAATTATAAAATCAGTTTTACCAAAAATGGGTAGAATGGTCTTGTTTGATGGGAATATTTTGCACAGCGCAAGACCTCTCAATAATGACTATAGATATAGCGTAGCACTAAAAATGGTGAAAAATAATGATTGATCCAAAAACTCTTTCAAATAAAGAGCATTATGAATGCGAGGTTGAAGTATTAGATAATATGATACCTCATGATAATTTAGAACGACTATTTTCTCATATAATTAAAAGTGAAGATATTTCTTTACTTGCAGAAGATATTGCAACTGCAGTTTGTGTGGAGATTTTTCGACTTAATGAAGAAGATGTAAATTTGAAAAACTTGCAAATTACAAAAGTTTCTAAGGAAGAACCTTTTGTTGCAAGACGATCTGGTGTTGAAAAGCAGGATTCCTATGTAACTGTCGTACTCAATAGCATATGGCATAAATGGTGTGGTGGTGAGTTCATCGTATTTGAAAAGGGTGAAGCAAAAGAGATTATCTCTGCACACCCAGGACGTGTCATAGTATCCTATGGTAACAATTGGATTGATGTTGCAACACCAAAGCACCACGATTCCCCCTTATACTTACTACAATTTCAAGTAGTTTAATTTAATCGGAGTAATAAATGACAACCATCGATAATCTTTTCGTGGTGAAGTCTGGTGGACGTAAAGAAGAACTAGACATCGAGAAAATCCAGAAGATGACACAAGAAGCGTGTGTCGGTTTGTCTGGAGTATCATCATCACAAGTAGAGATGAATTCTGGAATCCAATTTTATGATGGAATTCCAACAGAAGATATTCAGAAAATTCTAATCAAGTCAGCGGCAGACCTCATTACACTTGAGAACCCTAACTATCAATACGTTGCCGCTAGACTTCTTGCATTCTCTTTGCGTAAGCAGGTGTATGGTCAGTATGACCCAATCCCACTGAAAGAGATTGTTGAGTGGAATATCAAGCGTGGTGTCTATGATAAAGATTTGTTGTCATATTACGATGATGAAGAGTGGACTAAACTCGATGGTATGATGGATCATGATCGTGATCTGCAGTTCACTTATGCAGGTTTACAGCAGGTAGTAGACAAGTACCTAGTACAAGATCGTTCCTCTGGAGACATCTACGAAACCCCACAGGTGATGTATATGTTGATCTCTGCGACTATCTTTGCACAGTATCCAAGAGATAAGCGTATGCAGTATGTACGCAGATACTACAATGCTATCAGTCAGTTCAAGTTGAACATTCCCACACCAGTAATGGCAGGGGTTCGTACACCAATCCGGCAGTTTGCGTCATGTGTACTCGTTGACGTAGACGACACATTGGATAGTATCTTCCACAGTAACAGTGCTGTTGGATACTACATTGCACAACGTGCAGGTATTGGATTGAACGTTGGTCGTATCCGCGCAATCAAATCAAAGATTCGTGGTGGAGAGGTAGAACACACTGGTGTGATTCCATTCCTCAAGATGTATGAAGCGACTGTTCGTTCATGTACTCAGAACGGTGTGCGTGGTGGTTCTGCTACAACTCACTTCCCATTCTGGCACAAAGAGATTGAAGATGTAATCGTACTGAAGAACAACAAGGGTTCAGAAGACAACCGTGTTCGTAAACTCGACTACTCTATTCAGTTGTCCAAGTTGTTCTATGAGCGTTTCCTGAAGAATGAAGATATCTCATTGTTCTCACCTCATGATGTGCCTGGACTCTACGATGCTTTTGGTTACCCAGAGTTCGATGAACTGTACACCAAGTATGAGAATGATCCTCGTATCGACAAGAAGACTATCAATGCTCGTGAGTTGGGTATTGATATCCTGAAGGAACGTGCAGAAACTGGTCGTATCTACTTAATGAATATGGATCATGTTAACTCTCATAGTTCGTTCAAAGACAAGGTGAGTATGTCTAACCTATGTCAAGAGATCACACTACCAACCACACCAATCAGCAATGTTGATGGAACTGATGGCGAAATTGCACTTTGCATCTTGTCAGCAGTGAACGTAGGTGGTATAAGTAACACTGACGAATTGCAGAATCTTTGTGATCTTGCAGTTCGCGCACTAGACGAATTGATTGACTATCAAGGGTATCCTATCCCTGCCGCAGAGAAATCTACGAAAGCGAGACGTTCACTTGGTATTGGTTACATTGGTCTAGCACACTACCTAGCGAAAAATAAAGTCAAGTACGATGATCCAGAAGCGTGGAAACTCGTAGATGAACTTACAGAGTCGTTCCAGTACTTCTTGCTCAAAGCGTCTGTAGACGTAGCGAAAGAGAAAGGTAAGTGTGAGGCGTTTGAAAGAACTAAATATGCAGACGGTATCTTACCAATCGACACATATAAGTCGGATGTTGACGATATCGTAACTCCAAACTACAAGCGTGATTGGGAAGAACTACGTTCCGAAATTCAGGAACATGGTTTGCGTCACTCTACACTATCCGCACAGATGCCATCTGAATCTTCTTCAGTGGTCTGTGGTGAAACAAATGGTATTGAACCCCCTCGTGACTACTTGTCCGTGAAGAAGTCAAAGAAGGGAACACTCAAGCAGATCGTGCCTGGATACCATACTTTTAAGAATCACTATACATTGCTATGGGATATGAAATCCAATGAGGGTTACATCAAGGTGGTTGCAGTGATGCAGAAATACTTTGACCAAGCAATCTCTGGTAACTGGTCTTACAATCCAGAGAACTATCCAGATAATGAAGTACCAGTGTCAGTAATGGCACAAGATTTTCTTAATACTTACAAATACGGTTGGAAGACATCATACTATCAAAATACTTACGACAGTAAGAAAGATGATGATATCGAGGAGACTCCAACTGAACAACCATTAGAAGCATTACCAGACGATGACGGTGAAGTCTGTGATGCCTGTGCAATTTAAGGAAGGGACTAAGTGACAAGCGTATTCAACAAAAATGTAGTTGACTACAAGAAGCAACCGATGTTTTTCGGTGAAGATCAGCAGATGCAAAGATACGATGAATTCAAGTATCCTATCTTTGATAAGTTGACGCAGAAACAGTTGGGATTCTTCTGGCGTCCAGAAGAGGTGTCGGTGCAGAAAGATCGCTCCGACTACCAACAGTTGCGTCCAGAGCAGAAGCATATCTTTACCTCTAACCTCAAGTATCAGATTCTTTTGGATTCGGTACAGGGTAGAGGTCCTGCTCTTGCATTCTTACCATTCTGTTCGATTCCAGAGTTGGAAGGTTGTATTCTTGCGTGGGATTTCATGGAGACTATCCATAGTCGTTCATATACCTACATGATCAAGAATCTATATCCAAACCCAAGTGATGTGTTCGATCACGTTATCGATGATGAACGTATCATGGAACGTGCAGACTCGATCACTAAAGCATACGATGACTTCATCGACTATGCGAATCGATACAAACTAACAGGTGAAGGTAACAGCAAGGAACTCAAGCGTAAGTTGTGGAGAGCATTGGTAACGGTAAACATCCTTGAGGGTATCCGTTTCTATGTGTCATTTGCCTGTACTTTCGCATTCGGTGAGTTGAAAATGATGGAAGGTTCTGCTAAGATCATTTCTTTCATTGCTCGTGATGAGTCTCAGCACCTTGCTATTACTCAGCACATCATCAAAGCATATCAGAAGAATGAAAATGACGTTGAGATGCTTGAAGTGATGCAGGAAGAAGAAGAGTGGATGTACCAAGCATATAAAGATGCTGTTGATGAAGAGAAGCGATGGGCAGAGTATCTGTTCAAAGATGGATCAATGATTGGTCTGAATGAAAAACTTCTTGGTGATTATGTTGAGTGGATTGCTAACAAGCGTATGCGAGCAATCGGTTTAAAGGAAATATTCGACATCAAGCGTAATGATAACCCACTACCTTGGACACAACATTGGTTGAACTCAGGTGGGTTGCAGAATGCACCACAAGAAACTGAGATTGAATCTTACATTATTGGTGGTATCAAGCAAGACTTGACTGACGATACACTGAAAGGGTTTTCACTGTAATGCCTACTAATAACTATACCTGCAGTGACTGTGAAGCATACTTTGCAGTCACTCATAAACAAGATGAAGAATTCTTTACTGTCAACATGTGTCCGTTCTGCGGTGCTGAAGTAGAGATGGATGAAGACTTTGAAGAAATTGAGGAAGATGATGAGTGAAGTTGATCTAAATGCATATAAAGACTTTGTACAAGCAGTGACCAGTACAGAGTCGAATGAGTTGGATGCGATGGTATCGCGTCTTGGTGAGTTGAATGAAAAAGTGAATATTCCCCTGCTGATGACAGGTGCTATTGGAATCTCTGCAGAAGGAGGCGAGTTTGTTGAAATCGTTAAGAAGTGTGTTTTCCAAGGAAAACCTATGGATGATGATACCATATATCACGCAAAGCGAGAACTTGGCGATATTATGTGGTATTGGATTAACTCATGTCGTGCATTGGGTTTAGACCCCAATGAGGTGATCCAAGGTAACGTTGATAAGTTAATGTCACGTTACCCTGGCGGTCACTTTGATGTGTTCTACTCTGAGAACAGGGTAGAAGGCGACTTGTAATGTATTATGCAGGGATTGACTACTCCCTAACGTCACCTGCAATCTGTTTAACGCGAGACTTCTCTGAACAGACTACTCGTTACTACTATCTTACTAATAAGAAGAAATATGACGGTAGGTTCATGGGCGGCACATGTCAGGGAAGTCTCGCGTTTCCCTATTCCTCTCAAGAAGAACGGTTCGACAACATATCGAATTGGGTAATGGCAGTATTGTCAGACTACGATGTAAAGCATGTGTTCATCGAAGATTATGCGATGGGTGCGAAAGGTCGAGTGTTCCATATCGGAGAAAACACTGGTTTATTGCAACATAAACTGTGGAAAGATAAATACTCATTCACGAAGATTGCTCCAACCGTAGTTAAGAAACATGCTACTGGTAAAGGAAACGCAAAGAAAGAACAGATGTACGATGCGTGGATAGACCGATTTGGTGGTAATCTTATAGAAGAGTTTAGTCAGAACAAACTGGACAATCCAGTGACTGACATTATCGATGCATTTTATATCGCGGAAACAGGCGCATGTTCATTGGAATCTTAATCTTTTTATCAGGTATATTCGTATCTGGTGTCGCGGCATACTACTCCATCATGGGGTTGATTGCTATCTTTGCTTCAGCACAATTTGCTATCGCAATCATGGGGGTATCCCTTGAGGTTGCTAAATTGGTGACTGCCGCTTGGTTACACTACAACTGGAAGAAAGTCAACTTCCTGATGAAAGCATACCTATCGTCTGCAGTCGTTCTATTGGTGTTCATCACCTCTATGGGTATCTTTGGATTCCTCTCTAAAGCGCATATCGATCAGACGATCAATGCAGGTGACAATACCGTAGTCATTGAGCGCATCGAGCAAAGAATTGCTCGTGAACAGCGTACCATAGCAGACTCTGAGCAAGTTATCTCTCAGTTAGATCAAGCAGTACAAACCCTGATGGATTATGATCGTGTTAGAGGTAAAGACGGTGCTATCGCAGTAAGACAGTCGCAGAAAGAAGAACGTGATATGCTTGCAGGTATCATCACCGAAGCGCAAGATGCTATCGATGTACTGGAAGATGAAAAACTTAACCTCAGTAAAGAACAGATCGCACTGGAAGCAGAGGTAGGACCTCTCAAGTATATTGCTGAACTGATCTACGGTGATGAAGCGAAAGATCACTTTGATGAAGCAGTACGTTGGGTAATCATTCTATTGGTGTTCGTATTCGATCCACTTGCGGTGACGATGCTACTTGCCGCTAACGTATCATTTAAAGAGTCTCGTAAGCGTGTAGTACCAGTGGAGAACATTAGTTCGTTTGAGGAGATTGACGATGATGATATCGAAAGTTTTACCGATTTTCAGAGCAACCAACCACTTGAAGAAACCACCTCGATTAATCCAGAAACGGGTGAAGAAGTCAGATTGCGTGAAACCGACTTTGGATCGGAAGGCGTAGTACTCGTGCCAGATATCACAATGACTGAAGATGAAGTTGCAGAAGCGAAGAAAATCTTCAGAGAAAAATCTGATCCATCCACACTATGGGATAAATTTTGGAAACATAAGCAGGAACGTGATAAGTTATAAAAAACTTTGGCAATATAACAAAATAATCTAAGAAGGGGGTTGACAATGTTCGCCCCCTTTTGTATTATATGAGGGTAAGTTGATGAGAGAGAAAAAATTATGTTCCGTATTCCAGATTTCTATGATATTACTCCTAACATGGAGTTCAAACACGCCGTAGATATTGTGACTCGTCATGGTCGTGGTGACTTACTTGAAGGTATGAATGCACTGGATCGCGCTTTCACCGAGTTCTGTGAAGGACAGCGAGCATTCTATGCATGTGAGACTGATTATATGGTGTTTGCAGATGAAGATGACTTCTATGATCACTATGGTGTTGAGTGTAGTGCATACAACGTTGTGTTTGAGAATATGGGAAAACTTTTTGAAAAAAAGTGAAAAAAAGTGTTGACAAGTGTTGCACAATGCACTAAACTGACCTTGTTGAATTGAGAGAGAGATTGATTATGAATTTGAACGATATGATGAAACTTGCAGAGCGTGGACATGAGTTCATTCGTTACATGAAAGACTTCTACTGTTTAGATGCTGACGGTATCTATGCTGAAGAGTTCCAGTTCACTGAAGAAGAAATCGTTGACGGTATGAACGAATACTTCAAGAGCGAACAAGTAATGAAAGATATTATGAAGTACGGTGCTGACACTGTTGATCGTGAAGCAGTCCGTGATATTATTTTGACAATGCGAGGTGAAGTATAATGATGTACGTTGTAACTACTACTGCGCTTGAGAACTATGGCGCACACTGTGAGTCTGGTAAGTTTGCTGATGGTAAAGCATACTGGAAGTTTAAGTCTGGTACAGACTACATCGTGGAAGGGTTAGACCGTCCACAAGACGCAATGGCGTTTGTCGCCGCTCTTGGTATCGAGAACGGTATCGGTTGGAAAGAGTTCCCTGCAGAGGTGTTAACCTACGAAGAGTGGGAAAGTCAGTTCAATGACGATGAGTGGGGTCGTGAGTACAAAGAGTTCAAACTTGAGTACATGAAGCGAGTCAACCCATTTGAGATGATGGAGGCGGCATGATGTTAGATTATATCGCTGTTCGGTTAGCACAAGCATTCTTGCTATGTGCGCTGTTCCTTGGTCTGATTGACTTGGTTTATTATTGCCTTGACTTATTGCGGTAACTAGTCTATACTGTGAATAAATGATGAGAGGAGTTGTTATGAATATGAATGACATGTTAGACATCTACAACGAAATGAGTCTGGTACGTTCTGTTTTGAACATGCCAGAAGTTCGTTCTATTGCTAACGAAGAAGTCTATCGTATGGTAGATCAACGTTGTGTTAAACTTGCAGGTGAAATCGCTGAGTATGAAGCGATGGTTGATGAACTTGCAATGCGCTTTGAAGGAGATATTGCGAATGTCAAAGGTTAAGTCTGCGTATTGGGATGAGATCAATTCTATGGAATATGATCAAGAACCTGACCCAGAGGTTCCAGAAAATCCCTCTTTCGTGTCCTATGTCAATCAATTGATTGATGATTGCCGCCCTCCTATTGACTATCAGGCATACATAGATTACTGTCGGCAGATGGAGCGTGAAGCGAATGAAGGTTGAAGAACTGTACGGTTTTGTCCGTACCCATTTCGAGGGTGACAGTTATCACGATATCGTGAGTAATGTGATACTGTCTATGAAGCGTGAGAAACCGTCTCTATATGAGAAGTACGGTTTGTCAATGGTAAAGGATGCAGTGTACCAAATGCAAAAGAATGGTACATCTGATTTATTGGGAAACTACTATGAAAATTGAACTCTATTCAAAAGAGAACTGTAAGTATTGTGAGATGTCTGCGAGGGCATTAGAGCAAGCAGGATTTGAATTCACCACTAAAAAACTTGATGTGGATTTTGATCGTGAATTTGTAGTGAATAATTTTCCCACTGCAAGAACATTTCCTATTGTTGTAATCAATGGGGAGATGCTTGGTGGATTCCAAGAATTATCGTTAATGTTAGAAAGGATTAAGTAATGGATCGTGAAACTATGGTAGAGCAGTTGCGTAGCAAGGTTTGTACTGTTACGTTTACTAAAGTGAATGGTGAAGAGCGTGTGATGGAATGTACTCTGATGGATAGTGCTATCCCTGAGTCTAAGCGTCCTAAAGACGACTCAAATGGTGTACAGCGCACCATCAATGTAATCTCTGCGTTTGATGTTCGCAAAGCAGATTGGCGTTCATTCCGCGTAGAAAATGTAAAAGAGTTCGTATGTCCATAAAGATTGGTTGGACACCATGTGGTAATGATTGGGATGGTTCGTTATCTGTTAACGAACTGTTCCATGAAACTCCAGAATTACTGAAGGTGTCTGAGTTAGTTGATGGTGATGCTAAGTATTGTCCATCAATTCGCGAATTTTATAAGAATGTATATGCTGTTCGTATGCCTTGGACAGTTGTGGTTGCTTTTAGTGAATCGGGAACTCCATATTTCGATTTATCTAAATCACTACATAAAGTCGCAATCGATGAGAATATCCAAGTTGAGAAGACTCCTAATGGTGGATATTCTATACAGATAATGCTTAATAACATGTTTGTGTCTGACACCAAAGGTGTTGTGTTGGAAAACATGCCTCCCATTCTTCATCGGGTGCGAGAAGAAATTCAATACTTAAATGGCGCATTAGATATCTACAGTTGGCAGAGATCACTACATTTTGGGTTCCACATACCTAAACAGGTTGTAGATGATTGCGCTTCAAATGAATTATCACTTGAATTTAAGAAAGGAGATGTGGTACAATACTTCCGTGTGAGAACTCCAAACAACGAATCGACTAATCTAGTCACTCTTGGAGAGAAGAGTCTTCCCACACTAAGTCGTTATGCAAAAAGATGTGAACTGAGTACAAGGTACTTTAAAGCATTTAGTTTGAAAGAGGTGTTTAATCGTGTCGCGAACCGTAGACCGAAAAAGTTCATTAAAGACTGATCCTGTCTCAAAGAAGAGACTATCAGATTTAGAGAAACGTCTATTGAATGATTGTGGTCATTTAGTAGTCAAAGCGAAGTATAAGAGTAATTTACTCAAGACTCGCACAGATGGCACTAAAGTGTACATGTATGAGAAAGTGGGTAAAGACTACACCATTTTCGCTGATGGTAACTATGTCATGCGTGATATTACTGATGTAAAGCAGAAGTGGATCATGCCTGACATATCAGCATATACCAAACCAAAGCGTTCTGATGTTCATCGTAGTATGGAAATCGACATTATGGAATTAATTGAGACTGTCGAGAAACCCACACGAAGAGCAATCATGAAGCAATTTCGCCTTGACAAAGCGAACAAAGAAGAGTATAGTGAGATTAAGAACCTGTCACCTGCACTGAAGCGTAGGATTGATACTCTGATTGAGGGTAGATTCTTGGAAGAAGAGTTTATTCCTAAATATAAGAGAAAGGTTCTCGTAAAGAGCAAATTCAAATATGTGTAAGGAGATGCAATGTCGCCAATTGATCACACTATCCTAGCGTTACTCTGGTCTGCAGGTATCGCAATTATCTTTTACATGAAAGGTAAGAGAGCAGTAGTTGAGAATATCGTAGAGGGTGTCCTCAATGAACTTAAAGAACAGAAATTTATCAAAACTAAAATAGTCGATGGTGAGGAAGAATTAATCCGTCATCCAGACTAAACAAAAGGTTATATTATGGCAATCCTAGTTGACTTGAACCAAACGATGATATCAAATCTCATGCAGAATCTTCAGGGTTCAAGTGAGATTGATCCAGAACTTGTGCGCCACATGGTGTTCAATTCCCTACGCTCATACAAAAAGAAGTTCGGAGCAAAGTATGGGGAACTGATCATTTGTTGTGATAACAAGAACTATTGGCGCAAGCAAGAATTCCCTTACTACAAAGCATCACGAAAGAAAGATCGAGAGAAGTCTGATTACGATTGGTCTGCAATCTTTGAGACTCTGAACAGTATTCGTGATGATATCAAACAACATGCACCATACCTAGTGATCGAGGTACAACACGCTGAAGCAGATGATGTTATTGGTGCAATCATTCGCGAAGTCAAAGGTGGTGCATTAGTCACCGACTCAGAGCAATATCTAATTATCTCTGGAGACAAAGACTTCCAACAACTGCAACAGTATCCGCAAGTAGACCAATACTCACCGATTATGAGTAAGTTCCTGAAGTGTGCTAACCCTATCGGTTACTTGCGTGAGCATATTATTAAAGGAGATCGAGGTGACGGTGTACCAAACGCACTCAGCGATGACGATGTATTTGTTAATGGAGGACGCCAAAAACCAGTTAGCAGTAAAAAACTCGCTGAATGGATCAAAACAGACGAAATCCCCCCCGAAATCAACCCAGATAAATATAGAAGAAATCAACGATTAGTTGATCTGACTCAAATGCCAGATGAGATATATAATCAGGTAGTTGAGCAATTCCAACAGCGTGATGTGAAGGGTACAAAGCGAACCCTGATGGATTATTTCATCCAAAATCGTATGAGACTTTTACTTGAATGCATTGAAGAATTTTAATCTGGAGAACTTTAATAATGCGCCAAAACATCTATGAATTTTTGAAGAGTGTGAATGACGCCAAATCAAAAGCGGAGCGAGTTCGTATGTTACAATCATACGATGTACGTCCTGTTAAGAATATCCTCGCAATGAACTTTGATAAGAACATTGAATTTGATCTACCAGAAGGTGCGCCTCCATTCAAGCGTGACACCAACGAACCTATGGGTATGTCAAATACCGATCTGTTCAATGAGGGTAGACGCCTTGCTCGATGCTTGAAAACTGATCCTATTGATAAGTTGCGTAAAGAAGCGATGTTCATCCAGATTCTAGAGGGTTTGCACTATACAGAAGCAGACTTGGTAGTTGCCGCAAAGGATAAGAACCTACACTCAATGTTCCCTAACATTGATCGTGAGATTGTCCGTAAAGCGTTCCCTACTCTGCTGACTGATATGAAACCAAATCAGTATACCAAAGACCAAGAGCGTTTCCAGAAAGATGACTGAACAAGTTCGTTTCACCGCTACAGTAGAGCATGATCCAGAAACTGGAGAGATGGTTCTACCATTAGAACCTGAAATCCTAGACCAATTAGGGTGGGGTACTGATGATGTGTTGAAATGGACTGACAACGGTGATGGTACGTTCACTATCACAAAAGTGGATAAATAGTGCTATGACTGAACAAAAACTCACTCCAGAACAAAGTCTTGAGTTCCTCAAGAAACGCACAGTAACGGTTACTCGTGAGAGTGATGGTTCCACTCGTGTGGCAGAAGTGCGCAGACACCCATCTCGTGGGTTGGAAACCCTTGACGGTACAGAGATTACACTGTATTATGTTGATCAATCTGTACAGGAGGGTGAGTTGAGATTTCCATTGACCCTTCAGTATATTGAAGGAGAAACTTGGACATCAGAGATTGATGGTGAATCGTGGAGTACCACGTTTCGTATTCCAGAACCTCTATTAATCAATGAGTATATTTCTCGCACAAAGGTTGAAAATTCAAAAAAGGTGAAATACTAATGGGAAGAACAAGTAAAGAAAGTGAAGAAGAGCGCAAGCGCAGAGAATTCTACGAAACTTATGCTAGAGCATTAGAAGCAACTGGTGGAGAAGAAGTGGATTCTCTCACATTTCGCAAGAAAATGCGCGAACTAAACGATAAAAAACCACTTAATCCTAAAAATGATTGATGTATACACAGGACTGCTACTCGTCTTAGCAGTCCTTCTTTATTTCTGCAAAGACGATTTCTAAAGAGAACCTTATATTATGAAAGTCAAAATTGAATTAGACCTCACCCCAGAAGAAGCAAAAGAACTATTCATACCGTCAGATAAGCAATCTGAATTCGGTATGATGTTATATAATGCATACACAAAAGCAGTAACTGATACTGTTTGGCAACACGTTGATCCTCATAATTTTACAGGAATGAACAAAAATGCGCGTGAAGATCGGTAAATACCCAAGTCGATTTACTTGTAGAATCCACACAAACTATATGAACGAAAAGTATAGTTTTTTGGATTGGACTGCAAAGCAGAATTGGTATGAGAACTTTCTTGAAAAAGTAGAAGACACTATCCAGTGGGTGTATGACCACACAGTCAACATAATCATTGACAACTTAAATCAGAAGGTCAACGTTCATATTGACCATTGGGATACTTGGTCAATGGATCATACCTTAGCACCTATCATCCTACCAATGCTCAAGCAATTGAGAGACAACAAACACGGTTCGCCGATGGTTGATGATGAAGATGTTCCAGAAGAACTGCGCAGTAAATTTGACCCATATTCCAGAACACCAGACTTATTTGCTGATACGATTGAGTATGATATAGCAGAAAAATGTCACGATGCTCTAATCCATGAGAAGTGGGATTGGGTTATGAATGAGATGATCTATGCGTTTAATTGTAAAGCGAATAAAGATGATGTGTATATGCGCATTGAAGATCAAGATGAAATGAGAAAAGAACAAGAACGCATTTCAAATGGATTCCGTCTGTTCGGTAAGTATTACGAAGGGTTGTGGGATTAATGAAGTGGTTAGACCTCATCACAAAGACTCCTGAACAGCGCATGATCGAGAATCTTGAAGCGCAGATGCTAAGTGGTATAGAAACCATGAAGGGTGCGCAAGAAACTATCGAATTTCAATCAAAAACCATCGCTGAATTAACACTACATATCCTAGAATTACAACGAAAAATTAAGGAACTTCAGGATGACCAAGATAGTTGACTTGTCAACACGCCGTAATAATACCCCTGAGACGCCCTCAGACGCCCTACAAGACGCGAACTACGATAAGGTGGATGAACTCCAGTACTCGTGGGGAAAAGTCTTTATGGACATGCTAGATGAAGCGGAAATCGGAGACAATTCTGAGGAATTCTGGAGAATCTACGCACTATTTGGAGAGACATTCCGCGCACTACTTTGCTATGACCAAAATTTACAACATCCATTCCATGATCTCGCTGAGAAAATGATTGATGTTGAGTTTGAGAATGATGATGCAATCATCTATTATAAAGATGTACACCTATATGTGAGTGAGTTCCCCCTAATCGATGAAGACGGCAATACATCTATTTGATCTCAATGACACACTATGTGAGTATTGGGAGAAAGAATTACATGATGACACCAAAGAGTGGTTGATCAACTTCTCTAAAAAGCATCCAATCAGCATAATCTCAGGGGGTTCTGTACAGAGTATCCTTACTAAGATAGGTGATGTGAAGCATCACTGTGGTATGGTTCTTGGATACTCTGGTATGGAAGTCATGACTGCTAATGACTACGTTGCACCAAAGCAGATTGAGTTTCCTAACGATCTCATTGAGTATATTCTTGACTGGCACGAAGGTGTTGAGGTTACAGAGAATACTACTACCCTCTATATCCCCAAAATCAAAGGGGAAACACGCAAGAAACTGGTGAAAGACCTAAATAACGATTTCCCAGAGTTCGATACCGTCTACGACAACAGAGACTACGGTATCACTGTTCAAGCATTCAATAAGTCTTTCGCACTACCCTACTTCAAGACTCGCGTGGTGTTTTACACTGACGGTACAAATCGATACACATTCGATAACCAAGCGTGTAAAGCGTTCAAGAGAGCAGGACATACGATAGTTCCTGTCAATGAACCTTGCGACTTCATTAGAAAAATACAATCATAAAAGTGTTGACCTTTCCGATCATTGTGGTATTATTACTATGTTGATTGAGAGAGGTTTTTATGGAATACACACAAAATTACTACGATGTGATTCTTCTTGGTGGCGTATTGGTCGCCGCTGTTGTTTATCTTGCAATGAAAGGTAATTTGAGAAAGTGGTAAAATTGCACACCAAGACAATGATTATATGGGATGACTTGTTCGTCCAGTTATACGTTGGTGGTCAAGATAAGTGGAACATTCTTCCTGAGTGGGAGAATCGCGTCAAGAAGATGAAGAAATATAAAGGTGAATTATGATTGATATGCTGAAAGAGATCACTGGTACAGTTGGTGAATTCCGTTACCCTGAGAATGTCTACTATGTGCGTGGTGATCGTCTAGTAGCATTCTACCCTGAAGGTAACCCTGATGGGTTTGTCATCTATAAGAAACCTATGCGTTTCAGTAAAAAAGGTCGTAAGTTTGAAACACTCGCGAAAGGATTAAAATCATTATGACAGAGAACACGCCACTAGAAGAACAGTTGGATGAATCAACTCAACAGCGATATAAGAACTCTGCTATGTCCAAAGCAGGTAAACTTGCGATGGAACTTGCACAAGAGCGTAAGCGTCTACGTCAAGAACTAGAAGAACTCCAAGCAGAAGCGGATGATCTGCGTCCTACTACGCCTACTGGTACAGTCGATTGGTACGTTAAGTGGGCGGCAATGTTCCTAACAGTGTTTGGGGTGTTCTTCATGTCTGCTAACCAGATTATGTTTGGTCAGATTGCATACATCATCAGTTCAGTTGGTTGGGTGTTTGTTGGTATGCAGTGGTCAGACAGAGCGATTATGATTGGTAGTGCGATTACAGGTACTGCAGTTGCTATGAATTTGATGGGTAGTTTGGTATGAACGTAGAAGTTCCTAACTCTAAGATACCCACAAAGGTTTTGATTGATGAATTATATGATCGTGTAGATGATCAGTTGTACGCACCAGAAAAGCGAGCAGACGACTATATGGAATGTCTCAGCAATGGACAGAAAGAACTCCTACATGATTTACTAGAAGCGATAAGGAAGAGATGCGGATGAAATGTATAAATTTAATTATTGCCATACTTGTGTCACTGAATGTGATAGGATATGCAAGTTATTTAAGAATCACTGAAGGTAGTGCAGGTTTTCTGTCTACTCTTGGAGCAATCGTTGCTATGTTCATTATCGGTGTTTCTGTGACTGAATTTGGTAGAATGACTAGGAGATCAAGATGAGTAAATTTGTAATGGTTGATACCATATCAATGTTCCGTATGCGGTATGTGGTAGAAGTTCCAGATGATGTGGGTGAAGAGATGTACTTCAAAGATGGCACACGATCATTCCCCTGCACACCAGAAGAGTATGCGAAAGATACCGTAACATGTGGAGATGTGCGTGAGTTCTCACAGGAACATCTCGATGAGGTGATTTCATCTTGTCGTGAGGTGACCAAGGAAGAAGCAGTCGCACAATGGCGTCAGGATAATAGTTCATTTAGTTCTTGGAGTGATGATTTTATCACAAAATCAGCGATTACTGAGGTTGATTTCAGTATAAATGAATATTATGAAGAAGAAGAGCGCAGATGGCACCAAAGCGGTGAATAAAAATGATAACCTATAGCACCAACATGATGGGTCCAGTATCAATGGATTGGTATAGTAAACGAGGACTGACTAAAAAAGTTAGAGAAGTTCTCAAAGAAGGTCAAACGATTTATCCCAAAGGTCTTGGTGCAGGTGATGTATGGGAATACGAGGAAGTCACCACATACTATGCAGGTGGGCGAATTGATATTCGTGGTGTTCCTGGCGACGATTATTGGAATGGTTGGCACGAGTATAGTGTAGCACCCATGCATGGTGAAGATTGGAATGCACTGGGGGATTATCTTTGGGACTTGACAACCGAAGAACTCTTACCGTATGATACACTCATAGAACAGTTTGAAACACATTACGGTAAACGGATAAGGTGGGCAGATGAGTGAGAAATTAACAGAGAAAGAGATTGAAGAACTCCGTGTCAAGAAACAAGCAATCAAAGAAGAACTCTATGATGCTGTGAAAATGGAGATGTTCAAAGCAAGTTCTGAACTGGAAGGTATTGATATGGATGAAAAACAAGAAAAAGCATTAGACGGTCTTGCCAAGTTATCGCAACAAATGGAAGAGAGACGTATTCAACACGAGGAAGAAAATGATGCGTGGTGGGATGGTCTAACTGAGAAAGAACGAGAAGATGCGTTCTATGCCGTATGTAAGCGTATTCACCAAGCAGAGTTAATGGATCACGGCACTTATCGTCATGCTCTATATGATGTGTTTGGTTTTGATGGTGGTATGTATATGCATGGTATGAACTGCGGTTTCATGGCAATTCATAATGCTATCGGTGATGGTGAAGAATATCAAGCAATGCGTGGCGTAAATCGTCTTGAGGTGATTGATGAAAATGGTCGTGCATTGGTAAAATACCTTAAAAAATATGAAAAATTGCGGTATGAATTACAAGACGATAACCGAACACTAAAGATATTTGTAAATAAAATTAATAGTGTTTTTACGGAGAACCTATGACTAATTTTAGTGAATTGTTTGATGAGTTTCTTGACAACCATGCAGAAAAACTTGTTGTAGAGGAACTGAAAACCTACTACAAACTGACAGATGTAAATGATGAATCTGGTATCCGATGGGCGATTGACCGTGTGTTAAAAGACTACATGACAACCCAAGACTATGTTGAGTGGCGAAGGGAGAATGGTAAAGTATGATTGATGAAACAATGCAGATACCTGCAGAACAAGGTATCACACCAGACTCATGGGTGATTATCGAAGTCAACCATGAGGGTAAACAGTTTCAGAAGATCATCTCTGGTTGGTCTGGTGGATACCTTGATGGTGATGCGTGGCGACTATCGAGTCCCATCAAGAGAATGAAAATTAGTTTAGATAAAGACTACTTTACGGTTGACACAGAGTCAGGTTCGTTCTATACTTTATATAAAGATCGTCAAGGGTTGCGAATGAGTAACGCAGGAATTTACAACCAACTTAAAGAACAATTTGGTGATGCTATAGAGATCATTACATTATGAACATTAAACACGCGCCTATATTCAACACAGAAGAAGTATGTAAACGCTATTCAGAGAAAGATGGTATAGAAGTAACCTATGTTTGTACAACTGACCTTGTTGCTTCTGATGTGCCTGTAGACGTATTCTTTCGTGAGACTCCACATCCTCAATTTGGTAACCGCTACTTTGGTTTGTACTACGATCATATTCGTGACCATGTGATGATTACCAATGCTGATATGGTGGAAGAACTGCAATTTGGTATGATCAATGATAAGGATGACCAATGGTGGTACTCAGCGAGTCATCATGATTGCATCTTTGTTGATGAAGGTAATAAGATGATTGACGGTGGAAGAGTATACATTCGTAGTAGTGGTGGTGCTACCGTGTTTAGAGTGAAAGATGGACAGTTTGTCAAAGAGGCAGAATGATGTTAGAAGTACTATTGGTGTTCGCAATGAACGGTGGGTTGGCAAATGTCTCAGATAGGGTATTTACTTCCTATGGAGAATGTGCTATCTTTGTTAATGAGTTAGTGAAAAAAGATGTCGTCAACAGCGACTACGGTTTCATGTTCTATTCTGATGACGGTGACAGGTTCGTAGGACAATGCATCGAGAAATCAGAATGGGAACGTTATATAAGTCCGAAATGAGGTAATATCATGTGTGGTGGAGTATATGAAGAAGATTTTAAATATCTTAAAAGCAATGCTCCAAGGAAGGACAACGAAGTTTCCAAGAAGGAAGAACAAATGCGTATGGAATCTAGAAACCGAAGGGTGATGGGTGACATCAAGTTCATGACTGCAGGAGACTTTATGTCTGAACAAGATGATCCTTATGTCACGTTAGGGAGTGATCCACAAGAATGAATAGAAGAGAAGAACTGCTAACTATCCTCGCAGAAGAATGCGCAGAAGTCATTGTAGAGTGTAGCAAGATCAAACGATTCGGTGAGTCATCCGTCTATGAGGGAGAAACTGCTATGGATCGTCTGGAGAAAGAACTTGGTGATCTGTACTGCATGATCGACTTGCTACATGGAGAAGACATGATCTCATACACCAAGTTGGATGAGTACGCAAACAAGAAACACGAAAAACTTAGACAATGGAGTAACCTATTCTCATGATTACATTAAAGCAAACCACACCTGATGATTGCTATGAGTATACAGCAGTTCGCGAAGTCACTATGACTCTCACATCAGAAGCGTCTCTCACTGAGATGCTAGACGCATTTGGACAATTCCTGAGAGCAACAGGATACTATTTCGATGGACAAGTTACAATAGAAGAAGGAGAAATCTGATGACTATCGAAGTCACTTTCACAGAAAGTGTGAAGGAGATGCAGACGGAGAACGGAAGAGACTGCTCTGTCACGACATATAAAGCGACACTGACCAATGAAGCGTCTGATGACACTTACACCATTGGAAGAGAAACCTATGACCGTCTCAAGAGCGAAGGAAAAACTGATCTTCAAATCTTTGAGTACATCGACACAGTAATGAGGACATAACATGGAATTCCCACAGACATACCTAATCCAACCGAAGTATAAGAAGTCAATTGAAGAGGTTGAGGAATGGGTACAATCCAAAGAACCCTATCTGACATTCCGTACAGAGATATTCTGGAGATCGGGGTCATATCTTGTCCACGTTCAAGATCAGGAAGAACTTGATCTACTCACACGTTTACACGAAAACGATTTGACGTTGATGCTAGAAGATTTCCAAGACTTTGAACTTCTCGATACATGGGATGGTGTCTCAGAAGATTACTACGTCATGGATGTCAAAGGAAACTATCTCGACACCGAAGAAGATGCTGTCGCAGTAGAACTGTTAGAAGCATACCAAGAAGAATGGTCAGACGCACTCTATGAACGAGACTTTGATTCAGAAGGATGTCAAACAAACATCTATAATGGTTTCACAATGGAACTCGAAACCAAATGATCACCTGCACATGTCAACATCAAGTCAACGATATTGATGCGACTGTTGACTTGTCTCTCGCGGAATACAACACTTTCGGTGACCCAACAATTCACTACGTCACTTACTGTATTCCATGCGCAGAGATCGCGATGTCACAGGGTCGCCATCTATGGACATTTGAAGATGAAATGCGATGGATGACAGACG
>Ga0209138_1000062_pt1 | contig 106154 bp, 93 predicted proteins | sample SaaInl3SG_22_DNA_FD_184645 | JGI IMG/M metagenome (GOLD analysis project Ga0209138, IMG submission 184645) | Marine microbial communities from expanding oxygen minimum zones in the Saanich Inlet - ESP_153SG_22_DNA (SPAdes) (version 2) | ecosystem: Environmental > Aquatic > Marine > Intertidal...
GTCTCAAGCGTTCCTCTGACCGTGCTCAGTCACAGCTAGGAACCGTTCTTTCTATGATAGAAGAAGCTCTAGGAGGCCTACGAGTAATCAAGGCCTTTAACGCAGAGGACGAAACCCAAAGGAGATTTGCAGAGCAGAGTAATATCTTTAGGAGAACCATGAATAAGGTCCTTAACAAAAAGGATCTGAGTTCTCCCATCAGTGAGTTTTTGGGAGCCTCCGTTATGCTGGGTGTGGTGTGGTACGGTGGTAAGTTGGTAATTGTAGACGGTCAGTTTGGTGGGGGACACCTCATTGGGTATGTAGGTCTTTTTTATCAAATTATCCCCGCCTTTAAATCCTTGACTCAAGCCTTTTACAATATCCAAAAAGGAAACGCGAGCGGGCAGCGAATATTTGAAATCTTAGATGCCGAGAACACCATTGTAGAAATCAAAAATCCAGAGTCCCTACCTGCATTTGAAGATAAAATTGTCTTTGACCACGTCAACTTCACCTACGAGCCTCAATTGCCCAATGTCCTGACCGATATCAGCTTTGAACTGTCCAAGGGGAAGACCATTGCTTTAGTAGGTCCTTCTGGAAGTGGAAAAACCACGATCTCCAATCTACTGCCTAGATTTTACGATATACAATCAGGGGAGATTACCATAGATGGCCACGGTATTAAAAACCTTACTCTCCACGATTTGAGAAGTGTAATGGGAGTGGTCAATCAGGAGTCTATACTGTTTAATGATTCGGTACTCAACAACATACGCTTGGGAGTACCCAACGCCACAGAAGAAGACGTTATTAAGGCGGCAAAAGTGGCCAACGCTTGGGAGTTTATAGAAAAATTAGAAAAGGGCCTCCACACCAATATTGGAGAGGGAGGAAATAAATTGTCAGGAGGTCAAAAACAGAGAATGAGTATTGCCCGAGCGGTGCTCTCTGACCCACCGGTGATGATACTGGATGAGGCCACATCGGCTCTAGATACGGAGTCCGAAAGATTGGTTCAAGACGCCCTCAACAAGTTGATGGCCAACCGCACAAGCCTAATTATTGCTCACCGCTTGAGTACCATACAGCACGCAGATGAAATCTTGGTTTTGGACGGTGGAAAAATTGTAGAAAGAGGACATCACGAAGAGCTCTTGTCTCAAGGAGGTCTCTATCACAAACTCTGTCAAATGCAAAGCTTTGTATAATATGGAAAAGATAGAACACATTGGTATTGCCGTAAAGGACATAGAAGCTTCTAATGCTTTGTTTAGCAAGCTCTTTGGTCAACCTCCCTATAAGTCCGAAACAGTAGAATCTGAAGGGGTGACCACAAGTTTTTTTGAAGCAGGCCCTAATAAGATTGAACTTTTAGAAGCCACTCGTGAAGATTCTCCTATAGCCAAGTTCATTGAGAAAAAAGGCGAGGGCATTCATCACATTGCCTTTGCGGTAGAGGATATAGAATCCGAAGCGGCTCGATTGGCCTCAGAAGGATTTACTCTGTTGAGCGAAAAGCCCAAGAAAGGTGCAGACAACAAATGGGTCATGTTTCTTCACCCCAAGACCACTAATGGAGTGCTGATAGAGCTTTGTCAAGATCGAGGATAGAGCCTTCTTCTAAGGTAAAGGGTATGCCTTCTATTCCCATGGCCTGAGCTGCCTGTAAATTGTCTTCTCTGTCATCCACAAATAAACATTCGCTAGGCTCACAACCCAGGGTGTCTAATACGTGAGTAAAAAACTCAGATTCGGGCTTTCGGGTACCCATTTCATAAGACAAAAAGAGGTGGGTAAAACAATCAATAAACTGCTTGTAATTAAAGGGTCCCATAGATTCTACAATGTACTTGTGATGTATGGTGTTGATGTTAGAAACCAAATGGATTTGGTAGGATTTTTTCATCCTCTTTAGCCAGCGGGTAACCTCTGGATCCATCTCCAAAACCAAGGCGTTCCAGGCGGCATCAATCTCTCCTGGATAGACCTTTCTCCAAAGGTGTTTTTGAACCTCTGCTCTAAATTCTGCAGGTGTCAATTCTCCGCGCTCTATAGATTCAAAGAGGTTTTTTTGATGTAGCAATTCCTCGTTTGCAGTGATCTCAGAAAAGGCGAGTATGCACTTTTCTTCCGAAAGGGGAAGGAGAACTTGACCGAGGTCTAGGAGAAGGTGTTTCTTTTTCATTGCTGAATTTTGCTGCAAAGAAAAAAGGATTTTTTAGAATGGCGTTCTCAGCCACAAAAAAGTTGGATAGAAAAGAAAATTTAATGTAGATTTGTCGCCCCCAACAAGACCTGTCAGCCTATGCGATTTCGGGGCTGTGTTGGTTAGAGCACCTGACTCTCCCGATAGCTATCGGGACAGGTAGAAAAAACAACACGATTCTCGAGTGTATAAACAGGGAAATGGTCCTATAGCTCAGTTGGTTAGAGCACCTGACTCATAATCAGGTGGTCCCTGGTTCGAGCCCAGGTGGGACCACAAGAAAGATAAAGCCCTTACAGCGATGTAGGGGCTTTTTTTGTGGGCTTTTAACACCTAATTAGCTTTTAACTACCAAACAACACACAACTCAAAGAACAGCAAAAAACTACTAAAAATTGACAGACTTTTGACAGACATTTAAGTTCTTTTCGCCTTTTACAATCTTTAACAACCTATGTTGTGCCAACATATCTGCGCTAAAGAGGAATTTTAAAAAGAAAAAACCCCTACTAAATAGTAAGGGTTTTATACTATATATGTTGTTTAGTTAATACGAACTGCATTAAATTCAATTCTTATAGGAGCTGGTATATCATACTGATTTGTGTCAATATTTAAAAAGTAAAGAACCCCTTCATATGTTGCCTTCAAAGTTTCTCCATAATCAATCCCATTACCTATTGGTTGTGTTCCTAAATCTGTAACAAGAATATTTGTAATTACGCCTATATCTCCCGTTCCATTTTCTCTAAAAAATGTACCAGCACCACCATAAGAACCAATACTAATTAAATAGTCATCAATATAATTTCCATATAACTGACCTATTCTACCAGTATTACTTCCTAGTTGCGCATCATCAAGAATAAAAAATAATCCCATATTTTGTCCAGAAACATAAGAAACATCAGTTATATCTGAAATAGATAGAAATCCTCCCCATTGGTTGCCAGTAGCTGCATAACATTGGTTTTTACCTACCCAACTATTTGTGTTTGATGTGTTGCCTTGTACCCTATTTATAACTCCACCAAATTCAACTTCGAAGAAATAGTCAACATTATTACTGTTATTTGAATTGTTGTTAGAATTATTACTATCCTCACCACTACAAGCAACAATAAGTACTGTTAAAAATAAATAGATTAGTTTTTTCATAATGTATGTTTTAAATAAATATAATAAAAAGGATAAAGCGGTGTGGTACAACTTTTGTCCATAAAAACTTGAAAACTTTGTTGAAAACGTTTTACCTCATCTTCTATTTATAACTTTCTGTTTTAGTTAATTGCAAGTATCCTAATATTGAAAACGCAAAACTAATCATAAAAGCGTTATTAGTATAGGAAGTATTTAATCTTGGTACATAGAAATACTAAAGACGTTTAGAGAGCCAAGACAATCTCTACAATAATCCTTACAGTTTCCTAGTAAGGTTTGACGTTATAAACTCGGATAGAGTGTGTAAGTGGGTAAGCACAGCAGTTTTTCCCTTGCCAGTCGTAATAGGCAACACGAGATGCGGTTTTCTGCCTTGATAGTGAAGATGTTATTATCTCTTTCTCCTTTTACAAGAATATCTCTTATGTAAGAGGGTACTGGAACTATTCTATTTCAACCAGATTTGTTTCTATTACCAGACAAATGAATAAAACTTAAATCATCAGAAAAGTCTTTCCAAGTAAGTTCTCTTATTTCTCTATGTGGTCTTAAAAGACAACCATAAGTCATTAAACAGCACAAATAAAGATTGCTGTTAAACAGCTTTACCTCATCCAGTATTTCTTTAATGTTAGGATAAGGTTTATGAAGTTTAGCTTTACTCTTTTTGGCTTTTATAGACACCATAGGATTACTCTGCATTCCAATACTCCTTGCTTCATTTATAAGCACGTTGAGGTGTCTTTTAATGGTGTTATAAGACACTTCTAATTCATAATCATTCAAGAAGTATTTAACATCGTTAGAGGTAAGTTCTGTAGCTTCTAATTGAGCAACAAACCTATCATATATAAACCTCAACAATGTTTTATATTTATCTGAATAGTTGCCTTTTAATTTGTTGTTTAAGGCTACCTCCAAGTATTGTAAGTCTGTTTTATAAAGAAGTTTACTTTTAGCCTCATTTATATTTAAACCACTTGATATGTACTTAAATACTTCTGCTGCTAATAGGTTAGCTACTTCTTCACGTTTACCAATGGGATAAGAATTAGGGTAAATATCTATATTGACTTTACTTCCATTAGATAGACGATACCTTTTGTTATTGTGATAAAAAACAATAAAGGCACGTTGCTTATTGTCGAACTTGATTTTAGGATATTTTACACTCATAATTGACAGACTTTTGACAGACATTTATATTATCTGTTCCTAAGTTGTTGAGTGTCCTATAGCTCAGTTGGTTAGAGCACCTGACTCATAATCAGGTGGTCCCTGGTTCGAGCTCAGGTGGGACCACATTTTAGAATCCTAAATCGTTGTAAATCAATGGTTTAGGATTTTCTTTTTACGCAAAACTCCCTTTGGGGTACTATGTGTAAATCTTCAACATGTTAAAGAGGTACATTTAAAGAAACAAGGGTTTCAACTTTACTCTACCATCCGTGTGAAGTGTATAGGTTTGATTTATTTCTAATGAGTCTATATCAATTGGACCCTGGCCACTTATTGAAATAAACTTCTCTAAGAGTAGATTTCTTTCTTGGGCATTATTTGTAATGAATTCTAATCCATTGATAAAATAATCTTGAATAACCCATCCATTTTCAAATCTTAACTCAAACCAATCTGCTTTATAGCTTTTATGAGACATATAAGTCAATAGTTCAATTGTATTATTAAAAGATAATCTCATTTTATGCTGAGGATATTGTTTCTTCTTTTTTCTGTTTTCAGCACTTTTTTTCCTGTAATATAATTCCATTTCAAGAATGCTGAGGTGTTTAAAATGAATGAGCATTGCTACTCTATCAATATTTCTATTAAATTGAATGATAAAGCTACTATGGATGCTACTATCCTGCAATTGGTTAGGATTATCTTTTTCACTCACCCACGGAGAATATCTCAGCTGGATAGATTCGATTAATATGTATTCTTGATTATCCTTCATCTAACTCAAATTTATATTTTTTATTTCCAGTCAATAGTTCTAAGGAAGGTATAACACCCTTAGTTCTGCTGCATCAATACCTTATATATTGTAATTTATGAATTCTATTCACTTTTCTCTTGTACCAACCATTGTCTTTTTTGGGTCCATGCCCAAACCAATAATGCAGCAGCCAAAATAGAAACCAAAAGCACAGAATAATCCGGAGGGGTAACTTCTCCCGTATAGGCTTCTGGTTGGTAGTCAAAAAAGAAGATTTCTACCAGCAGCGCTCCGTTGTTTACAAGGTGAAGAAGTATGGGGACCCAAAGGCTTCCTGTCCATTCTTTGAGGTACCCAAACAAGATTCCAAGTCCCATTAGGGCCAATAAATGTGAGGGTTGTCCGTGCAATAGCGCAAAGAGAAGCCCGGTTATTACCACGGAAAGGTGTATTCTGTGGGTAACGGAAATTAACAGCTTTTGAAGTATCCCCCTAAATAGAAATTCCTCCCCTAGGGCGGGGATGATAACAATGATTAAAAAAGTATACAAAAAACTTGGCCATCCCTCCATTTGAGTGATGAGGTTTACCTGGTCATTGGCCGCTTCTTGGTCCGCCATGTCCTGCAAAAATCCAAGAGCAGACCAAGTTTGGTTGAGGTATCCAAGAGCATCTACTATGGGAATGGCGGCAAATAGCAATGCCAGGGCAGCCAACCACCCCATAAGCTTGGGGATTTTGTTGAGGCCAAGGTATTGTTCGGGAATGGGATGAATTAATTGCGTAAACAGTATGCTAGGTAAAACAAAGGTTCCCAAAGCCGTAATGAGTTGAAAGAGCTTGAGGGCATGAGAATGTGATATGGGGTTTTCTGGATTAGAAAACTGTACAAACTCCTCCGCAGACAAACCGTACATTCTTTCTACCATGTAAAAGGCAAAGCCACTGGAAAGGCCTGCAAACAGTAGAACCATAAGTAAAAACATCCAAAGGTGGTAGCCGGCAGAGCGCGTTCTAAAAACGGTGAGGAAAGAGTTCATAGATTGTTGTAATTTTGCAGCAGCAAATTTGTTGAGGTGGTAAAAATAGGAAATATAGAGCTGGGAGAGTTTCCCTTGTTGTTAGCTCCCATGGAGGACGTTAGTGATCCTCCCTTTAGGGCGTTGTGCAAGGAAAATGGTGCGGATGTGATGTACACAGAATTCATCTCCTCAGAAGGCTTGATTAGAGATGCGGCTAAATCGGTTCAAAAACTAGATATTTTTGAATACGAAAGACCTGTGGGTATTCAGATCTTTGGAAACGAAATTTCGTCCATGAGGGAGGCAGCAGAAATTGCAGAAAGAGCCAACCCAGATATAATTGATATAAATTATGGCTGTCCTGTAAAGGCCGTTGCTTGCAAAGGAGCCGGAGCCGGCATTCTCCAAGACATCCCCAAGATGGTGGAGATGACCTCAGAGATCGTTAAGGCATGTAAAAAACCCGTGACCGTTAAGACCCGCTTGGGATGGGATGATAACACAAAATACATTGTAGAGGTTGCAGAACGCCTGCAAGACGTGGGTATTCAGGCCATTTCTATACACGGAAGGACGCGGAAACAAATGTATAAAGGCGAGGCAGATTGGTCTTTGATTCGAGAGGTTAAGCACAACCCTAGGATGAATATTCCGGTCTTTGGAAATGGGGATGTGGATACGCCCGAAAAGGCCGTTCACATGAAAAACACCTATGATGTAGACGGTATTATGATTGGCCGTGCCTCCATTGGCTACCCGTGGATTTTTGATGAGATAAAACACTTTATGAAAACAGGTGAGCACCTTGCTGCACCCACGGTGGCTCAAAGGGTTCACGCCGCGCGTAGACATTTTGAAATGTCCATTGAATGGAAGGGAGAAAAGAAGGGTGTTTTTGAAACCAGAAGGCATTATTCCAACTACTTTAAGGGCATTCCTCACTTTAAGGAATACCGCATTGGATTGGTTACCTCAGATACCGCAGATGAGGTGAGAAACTTACTCAACGAAATAGAAACTCGGTTTGCAGAAGCGACCGTCTAAGCATTTGACATGGCTTCTGACCATTATTTAGACCTCAATAAAGACCTTTGGAATTCCAAGGTGGATGTTCATGTAAAATCTGATTTTTACGATCAAAAATCCTTTCTAGAAGGGCGCTCCAGTTTGAACTCCATTGAGTTGGATACCCTTGGAGAGGTAAAGGGCCAAAAGATACTTCACCTTCATTGTCATTTTGGGCAAGATTCCCTCTCTTTAGCGAGGATGGGAGCTGAGGTTACGGGAACGGATTTTTCGGCGGAAGCCCTTGCTGTTGCCAGAGAAACCAATACCAAGCTCGGGATGGATGCCCACTTTGTAGAGGCCGATACCATGAATCTTCCCAAGGATCTTTTACAGGGAGAATACGATTGGGTTTTTGCGACCTATGGAGTGGTCGGCTGGTTGCCTGATATGGCGTTAATGATGTCACAAATAAGCAAGGCACTAAAGCCCGGTGGCCGGTTTTTATTGGTTGAATTTCATCCTGTTATATGGATGTATGACGATAATTTTACCACCATTAAATACCCGTATACCAGTCCCGATCCCATTGAGATAATAGAAGATGGGAGTTATACTGATGGCGATGAGAACGTTTCGGGCAAAACGGTGTCGTGGAATCATGGAATTTCTCAAATCATTACCCCTTTGATTTCCAATGGATTAGAAATCCTGGAATTTGTCGAATATGACTATTCTCCATACCCCTGTTTTTCTCATATAACGGAGCGTTCTAAAGGACGTTACGTTATCTCCAAATTTCCGGAGAAAGTACCCCATACGTATAAGATTTGTGCCCAAAAACCGAAAAGAGCCTAGCTCAAAAAAGACTTAGCTTCCGAGCCCACAACTCCGTCTTCTAGCTTGGTGTTTTAAGGGGTAAGTAGGGTCACCTTTACTTCAGATTGGACCATAGGAGAGGTAACCTATGGGCTCGATTTAAATGAAGAAGAAGGAGAATTTTCTCTTGAAGATCTTTGAAAATAGCAAGGTGGATACATTCACAAAAAGCTATTTGACCTAAGGCTTAACGGGGCAGAAAACAACAAACTTTAGTATGGATATCGACTTAATGCTAGAGGGTATTTATGTAGAGGAGTCAGAGATTTATTCGTAAGACTTTATTGTGGATGGGGCCAACGCCAATACTCCGATTATCAACCAATCTGGCTAGTTAAATAATGACTTGGATAAGACCTTTCTACCAGTTCATCAACTCCTCTATTTTTTTTTGCAGCTTGTCTTCTCCTTGAAGCTTTATGAGATGGTCAAGATCTTGATTTTTTCTAACTCCATTGCCCATGACATAAACTTCCAAAAGAGCAAGTAGACCTTGGTAGTAGTACTCTTTGGCTTCCGCCTTTGGATTTTTAAAATAGGCATCTACCCAGCCCGCCAAAAAAACCTCGTAAAGGTCAGGATTGTAAGCGGTCATCTTAGTGATAAAGGGATAGATTTCTATTTCTATATACGGAACACCACGGCACCAATCCGTAAAGTACCCCGTTACTTCTATCCTCTTTATGGGGTCAGCGCCTACGGCTGTGGTTTTTAAAAAATGCACACACTCAGTGACTAGAGGCTCTGCCGCAACATAATCCTCCTCATACCAAAATGAGTATTCTTTTGGAATGTCCTGAGCTTTTATAGGGATGCAGAGGACAAAAAAAGCAATAACTTTGAATACACGGTTCATAGGAGTACTTTTGCTGTGGACCTAGTTTAGAATAAATACAAAGTACAAATTAAAAACTCATCCCCTATGAAAAACCCTGTTTACAAGGGTCGTGAGCTCGACTTCTACTCCCTTTTGCAATGGGGTAAGTCGCAGGGATTTCACGTGGCGGGTTATCATAGCAATGGGCATGAGGATGCCTATGGAGAATATTTTTGGATTTGTGGTTTTGCAAATTCTCAAGCAAAGGTCTTTACGGGGTCGCCCACCCATTCCACCTGGGATGATTTTGTAAAAGGCCATTGGGTATTTGGTGGGATTTCTTATGAGGTAAAGAACCAACTCGAGGAGTTAGAATCACCTTCTCGTGATTTTATGGAATTCCCAATCTCTCAATGGTTTGTTGCAGATATTGTGATAGGCTACAAAAGAACAGGTGAGTGTTTTGTACTTGGAGAACTCCCGGAGGACATTCCTGATTTTTCACCCCAAATGACACCCTCTTTTTCCTTGGAGCCCCAATGGTCTTTGGAACAATACACTCAACGGGCAGAGGCGCTTCTTTCCGCAATTCAACGGGGCGATATTTATGAGGTCAACCTTTGTCAAGCCTTTGAGGCGGTTCAAAAAGAGGTAGATACACTCTCTGTATTCTATCGTTTAAATAATGTGGCCCAGTCATCCTTTGCGGCCTATTTTTCTTCAGGCGGCGTAGATGTGATGAGCGCAAGCCCCGAGAGGTATATAAGAAAGAGAGACGACCAGTTAATTTCTCAACCCATAAAGGGTACAAGCCCTAGATTTGAGGATTCAGAAAGGGATAGAAAAAGCGCCCAATATTTGGTGGACTCAGAAAAGGAAAGGGCAGAAAATGTAATGATAGTGGATATGGTCAGGAATGATCTTTCGCACACGGCTCAACGGGATTCGGTTGTGGTAGAGGAGCTCTTTGGTGTATATTCTTTTAATACGGTTCATCAAATGATATCCACACTTTCTAGCCGAATAAAAGAGGGGGTTCCCCTTTCTAGAATCATCAGTACAACCTTCCCCATGGGCTCCATGACCGGTGCGCCAAAGGTTAGTGCCATGAAGCATATAGATAGAGAAGAATCCACAAAAAGGGGATGGTATTCTGGCAGCTTAGGATATGTAGATCCTTCCGGAAATATGGATTTAAATGTTATTATTAGAACCCTTTTGTACCAGGGGGCAACTGGAAAAGTACAGACCCATGTGGGTTCTGCCTTAACCATTTTGGCAAATACAAAAGATGAGTACAACGAGTGCTTGTTAAAGGTCAATGCATTGCGTCAAATCACCTCCCAATCTCTATCCTCCAATGAATAAGACACTCAATAAGAAAGAGGGCGTGGTTGCCTTGGTCAGCGGAGGAGTTGACTCCATGGTGATGTTACATACATTGCATTCCCAGACAAAGAAACTGGCGGTACTTCATATTAATTATCAAAAAAGAGGTTTGGCCTCTGATGGGGATCAAGAATGTGTAGAAAAATGGTGCTCCCTTCACAATGTCCCCGTCATATCCCATAAGGTGGAATATTCTGGCGTGGGAAATTTTCAAGAATGGGCTCGAGAAATTAGATATCACAAGGCAAGGGAATATGCTCAGAAGTTGGGCTACTCAACTCTAGCCACGGCCCACCATCAATCTGATGTTGCAGAGACCTTTTTAATGAACCTACTCCGAGGCTCGGGCCTTGAGGGCTTGGTGCCCTTTAAACCACAGGACGGATTGATTAGACCCTTGCTACAATGGACTCGTCAAGAGATCCTGGACTATGCAAAGGAACACGGGATTTCTTGGCGAGAGGATGCTTCCAATGCAGAGAATGATTTTACCCGCAATCAAATAAGGAATCAATTGATACCTCTTATGGAGGAAATTGACCCCCGATTCTCTAAGAGTTTACCGGGCACCCTGTCCCGCCTAGAAGAGGCTTGGAAACAATTACAAAGAGAAACTGAAAAAGACCTTCAAAGGCATTTAGAAACTTCGGACCACAGGCAAAAAATAAGCATAGAGATTCTGCGCAGCCATCCACATTTACAAAGGGCATTGGCTCAAAGATGGGAAGTGCCCCAAGACCTAATTGTAAAAAGGATGGAGGGGACGATCTACAGCACAGAACACTACTGTGGATTAGAAATACAGAATGCCAACCCTTGGCTGGTTATGCGCGTTTACCAAGAGAGCGAAGTGCTTATAGATAAGTCTACTTCTAAGGTTGAGCTCAACGGAATGACCTTAGGCCTTAAACCTCACGAGGGTTCTTTTGATCCTCGTCTAGAAGCCGCACAATTTGATTGGAGTACGTTGACCTTTCCCTTGATACTTAGGCCATGGCGATCCGGTGATTTTTTTTATCCCAGTGGATTTGGAAAGAAAAAAACCATAAGTCAGTTTCTTACCGACCAAAAATACGCACCGGAATTGCGAAGAGAGGTTTTGGTGTTGACCTCTAATAACCAGGTGATTTGGGTTGTTGGGATGCGTCAAGACCAACGGTTTTTGCTTGGTAATCAAAGTAAAATGGGGTACATTGCTCGCGCTTTTGTTTCAGATAAAACAACCTAAAAAGCAGGTGTATAAACACTTGATACCGCTAGTATAGATTCAATAGAATTAGATTTACGCATGAAAAAATTATTTATACTCCTTTTCCTCTCCTTGACCTTTGGATCCTTCGCTCAATTTCACAATCCCGTAACATGGAATTTTTCTGTAGAACAAGACGGTGCAGATGCAGAGCTAGTAATTAAGGCGACCATTGATGAAGGATGGCATTTGTATTCACAAAGTTTGCCGGAAGACGGACCCATTCCTACCTCTTTTACCTTTGAACCCGGAGGCAAAGCTACCCTAGAAGGTGGAGTTCAAGAGGGTGAAGCTCATGTGGAGTTTGATCCCAATTTTGATATGGAGCTAAGCTTCTTTGGAGATGAAGCTACCTTTAGACAAAAAATTATTGTTCTCTCAGAAACGGACTTTGTCCTCAAGGGAGAGCTAGAGTTTATGGTGTGTAATGATGAGATGTGTTTGCCACCTGAATATGTAGATATGGAGTTTTCTGTAAAGGCAGCTCCCAAGACCGTAGATGGTTCCCTGTGGGGTATTTTTGCCCTTGGATTTGGGGGTGGACTTTTGGCTCTTTTGATGCCTTGTATATTCCCCATGATTCCTCTAACGGTAAGTTTCTTTACCAAGCAGAGTAAGACCAAGGCAGAAGGCGTGCGCAAGGCAATTATTTATGGTTTGAGCATTATTGGAATCTATGTGGTATTGGGAATGACCGTTACTCTGGTAACTGGAGATTCTTCCGCCTTAAATGCATTGTCTACCAATCCGTGGTTTAACCTATTGTTTTTTGCACTCTTTGTCGTGTTTGCCATTTCCTTTTTTGGAGCTTTTGAAATCACACTTCCCAGTTCATGGGTAAACAAAGCAGACGAAGCTTCTAACAAAGGCGGATTAGCCGGTATTTTCTTTATGGCCTTTACTCTTTCTTTGGTATCGTTTAGTTGTACAGGACCCATTATTGGCTCCTTACTGGTAGATGCAGCCACCAAGGGATCTTACCTCGGACCTGCTATGGGAATGTTTGGTTTCTCCTTGGCCTTGGCCATTCCCTTTGCTTTATTTGCTGCATTCCCAGGATGGATGAACTCGCTTCCCAAATCAGGAGGTTGGTTAAATACTGTTAAGGTGACCCTTGGTTTCTTAGAATTGGGATTTGCCATGAAGTTCTTGTCTACCGCAGACTTAGTGTGGCAAGCGGGCTGGTTGCCTAGAGAAGTATTTCTTGCCATTTGGGTAGGGTTGGCATTTGTTACGGCCATGTACCTATTTGGAACCTTTAGAATGCCCCATGATTCTCCCCTAGATAAAATTGGTGTTTCCAGAATGTTGATAGGGCTGTTCTTTGTAATTTTTGGATTTTACCTTTTGCCCGGAATATGGGGTGCACCCGTAAAACTCGTTTCTGGGTTTCCACCACCGGAATTTTATGCAGAATCTCCAGGGGGGATTGGAGGAGGGACCCATGCAGCGGTCGCCTTGCCAGAAGGCATGGAAGGTCATGTTGTTGGAGAACACTGTCCCTTAGGTCTCAACTGTTTTAATGACTTTGAAGAAGGTCTTGCCTATGCCAAGGAAGTTAACAAACCCATCATGATTGACTTTACCGGCTGGGGATGTGTGAACTGTCGCAAGATGGAAGAGAACGTATGGACTGACCCTTCGGTTAAATCTAGATTGGCCAGCAATGTAGTATTGATTTCCCTCTATGTAGATGAAAGAGCTATGCTTCCCGAGGCAGAACAAACCATTTCTGAAACCACGGGTAAGAAGATTAAAACCGTAGGAAACAAGTGGAGTGATTTCCAAGCAAGTAACTTTGGAGCCAACTCTCAGCCATATTATGTAATTTTAGGACACAATTCCTTAGAACCCTTAATAGAACCTGCAGCTTACGATCCAGATATCGCCAAGTTTGCAGATTGGTTAGATAGAGGAGTTGCGGCTTTTAAATCCAAATAAATGAGCAACCAAGACAATATATTAGCCCATTTAAAAGAAGCCAGTGATGTACTGGCTTCTTTTATTTCGGACTCAACCAATCTCAAAGCCATAGAATCTGCAGGAGCTCTTATGGTAGAATCTCTGCAGGCTGGAGGTAAGATTTATTCTTGCGGCAACGGCGGTTCCATGTGTGATGCCATGCATTTTGCAGAAGAACTGACGGGAAAATTTAGAGAGGATAGGCCTTCTATACCTGCAGCATCTATATCCGATCCTAGCTATTTGAGTTGCGTCTCAAATGACTATGGATATGAGGAGGTGTTTTCTAGATATCTTTCTGGTTGGGGCAAAAGCGGCGATATCCTCTTGGGTATAAGCACCAGTGGGACCAGCGCAAATGTGGTAAAAGCCGCCCAGCAAGCACGTATAATGGGAGTAAAAGTGGTAACCCTTACCGGAAATGGAGGAGGAAAACTTTCTGAGCTTTCAGATGTTGAAATCAGAGTACCTCACCACGGATTTGCTGATAGAATTCAAGAGGTGCACATCAAGGTCATTCATACCTTAATTGATTACATAGAAAGAAATTTAAAGTGAGCCACACAGAAAAAAAATTCAGACTAAGATACTCAGATACCATTGTAGGGTATATGCGAGAGGTCAATGAGAGTTCATATTTTTTTTCTAAAGATAGTTTTTGGTGGTCAGGCAGAAAGCTAGACTATAACAAACTGGATGAGTGGACAGGTTTTTACGACAAGAATCGAAAGATGATTTTTGAGCTTGATATTGTAAAATACAAGGTGGATCCGGATGATTCTACTCCTCGAGAAGGAGTGATCTTATGGAATGTGAAGTCAGAAAAATTTGTAATCTGTGACCTAGAACATGAAGCCTATTTTCCATTGCTTTTGGATGGTAACATTGAGCTTTTTAACTCCAAGCAACTAGAGGTCTACAGCTATCTCTTTATCAACCCTGATTTAATGGTACACTTTGGTATAGACGAGTAGAACCAACTACACTCGTTTAATTGCCTATTAGAGGGTGCAAACCCTTTTACATTTGAATATGATTGTAAAAGTGTTAGGCGCTGCCGTAACGGGTATTGAGGCCCATGTCATAACTGTTGAGGTAAATGTAGACCGCGGCATTAGATATCATTTGGTGGGATTGCCAGATAAGGCCGTCCAGGAGAGTAAGGAGCGAATCCAAGCTGGATTAAAAAACAGAGGCTGGAGATGGCCTGGAAAGCAAATTACCATAAATATGGCCCCAGCAGATATTCGGAAAGAAGGATCTGCCTATGACCTTCCTATAGCCATGGGGCTCCTGGCGGCCTCTGAACAGGTAACCTTTACACTTTTAGATTCTGTACTTGTAATGGGAGAGCTTTCCTTGGATGGGAGTTTACACCCCGTCAAGGGGGCTCTTTCTATTGCAATTGAAGCCAAGAACAAGGGAGTAAAGAAACTGGCATTACCTCTGTCTAATGCCCAAGAAGCGAGTATTGTAGAAGGAATTCAGGTGTATGGGTTTACAGAAATTAATGAGGTTATTTCTTTTTTGCAGGGGGAGGAATTCTCTCCCATTTCCGGAAACCTCTTAGGGTTAATTCAAGAACAGTATGAAAGTGAAGTCTTAGATTTTGAAGAAGTCAAAGGACAGGCAAATATTAAAAGAGCTTTAGAAATTGCTGCCGCCGGACGTCATAATGTCCTTCTTATTGGCCCTCCTGGTGCAGGGAAAACCATGTTGGCAAAGAGAATGCCGAGTATTTTGCCAAAAATATCTTTGGAAGAAGCCTTAGAAACCTCTCGAGTACACAGTGTAGGTGCTTCTAGCTTTAGAAAGTCATCCTTGGCGATATCTAGGCCTTTTAGAGCTCCCCATCACAGTATTTCTGATATTGCCCTTGTGGGGGGCGGTTCCAATCCTCAACCGGGGGAAATTAGTTTGGCTCATAATGGGGTTCTTTTCTTGGATGAATTGCCGGAATTTAAAAGAGCTGTATTGGAAGTTCTAAGACAACCCTTAGAAGACGGAGAAGTAACCATTAGTCGTGCTAAGTCCACGGTAAGATATCCAGCAGATTTTGTTTTGGTAGCAAGTATGAATCCTTGTCCTTGCGGATTTTACAACCACCCAGAAAAGAACTGCGTGTGTGGCACGGGTGTGGTACACAAATATTTGAATAGGATTTCTGGACCTCTTTTGGATCGCATGGATTTGCATGTAGAGGTGACACCCGTTTGCTTTGAAGAAATTCACAATGCCCCCAAGGGCGAATCCTCAAAATCCATTAGAAATAGAGTGGAGAAGGCTAGAAAAATACAACGGAAACGGTTTGTGAGGTCAAAAAAGGTACGGTCAAATGCCCAGATGACCACCAAGCAACTTCGCAGGTACGGCGGATTGGATGAGAATTCTTCTGCTCTTATTAAGAGAGCCATGGAATCTATGGATTTGAGTGCTAGGGCCTATGATAGAATCATTAAAGTGGCACGGACCATTGCAGATCTTGCACAATCGGATTCCATTAAGTCAGCTCATATTGCAGAGGCTATTCAATACAGGAGTTTGGACAAGAGTGGTTGGGTGTAACCTAATATATCTAAACCCAGAATTAGCGCCACGTTCTGTCCTTGGGGTCTGGTGGATTTTTGGTCCATTGCAAGGGACCGTCGCAAAGTAATTCAATTACTACACTATTGGCATCACCAAAGTAAGACAGCATCTTTTCTCTCCAACCTCTATACATCTGTACATCGTATTGAGAACATTCAAAGGTCATTAAAGAGATATTGTTCTTATTTACAATGACAATACTCGGTTTGCCATAGGGATACCTCTTGGTCTCTCTACCAGGGCGTACGGATTGGTCTTCAAAAAATTCCTTGAGCCAATCCTTCATGGCATAATCCAAATCAGAAGGATCATCATAGGATAAAAAGGCAAAATAGTAGGTGAATTTAGAAGCTCTACCCAAACTGTTTTCTCGTTTCTCTCTAGCCTTTAAAACAAATTCTTGAGTGTAGTCAGGATAGGTGTCAAAGATGACTCCAATATCCCTAGGAGAAATATTCAGGGTAGATTTCTTGTAAATAGAGTCCATGTCTTGTGCAAAGGCTTCTATTTTCATTTTAAATTCTCCTGATTGTGAAAAACCTAAAAAAGGAAGCATCAAAAGAGTGACGAGCAGGCGATAGGCCATGACAATGGGTTTAAGTGAATAATTACTATTCGCGTTGCTAAGGTAGTGTTTGCATTTATTTGTAACAACGGATACTTATCACGAAAAAAAAGACAATATGGTTTGCATAATATTAATATTTTTTTAATTTTGAGGTGAGTAGAGTTTTCATTGTTTCATGACTTTGCCCTTTCGGGGGCAGTAAAACCCTTCCAGGAGTGGAAGGGTTTTTTCATTTCTATACTTTGGGTCCTTCTAAAACCCCTTGCAGTCTTTCTTCTTTTGAAAACAAAAATCCCTCAAAACTCTGTCAGAAAAGGCTCAACAAAGCAATTGATGTATATTGGCGTTCTAAATTCAATGAATTTGAAGAGGATTCTGTTTTCTGTCCTAAGCTTTTTTATCTCCTGTTTAGCTTCTGCTCAGGTAGATACCTTATTGCTTTCGCCGGATGCCATCCTTGAACCTGCGGATTCTATAATGATAGACGATTGGCTCTATCTTGCTCAATATGCAGAAGAAACGGATTCTGCAATCAGTTATGCACATGCCGCCTTCTTTATAGCTAAGCAAATAGAAAGTGAAAAAGGTCAAATCCAATCCCTTAGATTTTTGGCCCCAGCGTATCTGTCCTTAGGAGAAAACACCAAGGGGTTGAGGAAGTATCTTCAGTTGGTCAATCTTTTAAACCGCACCTATAGATGGGATGAACTCTATGAGGTAAACAATAAGATTGCGGATTTCTTTTCTTCCCAAAGTCAATGGTCAAACGCGCTTTTGTACAGAGAAAAGGCCTATGATTTGGCCATGGCCCATCATCTCATTATTGATTTTATTCCCTTGTATAAGAACTTAGCCTCTCTTTCTAAAGAAGCGGATCAGTTTTCTGAAGCCTTGGGATATTGGTCAAATATTGACAGTATGGCTTCTTTGGAAAACGATACCTCATTGTTCTTTGAATCCGCTCACAGCAAAGTCAGCATTTATTACGACATGAAGGACGTGGTAAACGCCCTTGCGGAAATTGAGAAGCTCACCCCTTTTGTGGCAAAATCCCCTAAACATACCAATGTGTATTTTCCGGAATATTGGACCCTTTTGCCCATTTTGTATCTAGATATAAGACTCCCAGAAAAGGCTTTGTATTGGCTAGATGTAAATGAATCGTATTCTGATTCCGTTCAGTTTTACTCCCAAACCTTAGAGGCCTTTAAGATGCTAAGGGGTATTATATATCTACAAATCAACAGATCCGAGCAGGCCGTTGATCTCTTTTGGGAATTGTACAATCAGGACATTGTTTTTTCTGATGAAGAAAATTGGTCAGCCATATTATTTGACTTGACCTTGTTGGGTGATATGCGCGAATCCAATAGGAGTGTTGATCAGGAAAAATTAGATCAACTCAACCAGATTCAAAATAAAAGGGGAGTCCGTGGATATCAATTTCCATTGACTCCTGTTTGTGTATACCTGCAGGGTGATGAATATGCCAAAGCCTATAATAGTTTCCGGGACTTTATGACCTACGTGGATAGCCTGGAGGCAGAATTCACTCTGATTAGCGTAGAAGGTACCGGTACCTTGCCTTCTGTTCCCTACATATGGGTGAGAAAGCAAATAGCCTCTATGAAGGAGCAATTGTTTTCTGACCTATTACAAGAGTCTAAACTGAGTATTCTATCTAGAGACAACCAGAAGATATTATACAGTCTACAGTCCTTGTGGGACACCTATTTGGATGCCAAAGAAAATCGACTTAAGGCGGCATCTAGGGTTCAGCAACTACAAGCAGAGAACAAGAGGTTGGCAGAAAGTGAACGGGAACTCCTAGAAAGGAACCGGATAAAGGAATTGGAACTTTTAGAAGAAGCCAATAGAAATCAAACCTTGACCATAGAAAAGGACAAGGCAGTACGCCATAGGTTACTATTGATTCTGGTTTCCGTTCTGCTCATAGCAGGCTTGGCTATTTATTCTTGGAGACAGGTAAAAATCAAAAATGGTCAACTCAGGGAAAGTAGAGAAATCATTAGGCTAGAAAGGGATAAATCCGATAATTTACTACTCAATATTTTACCCGCATCTACAGCAGATGAACTTAAGTTAAAGGGATTTGCCACCTCTAATTTCTATGATGAGGTTTCCATATTGTTTACTGATTTTAGTGGTTTTACCCATTTGGCAGAAGGGCTCAAGGCCGGTGAATTGGTAGAACAACTCAATGAGTACTTTAAGGAATTTGATCAGATTGTGGACTCTCTAGGCCTAGAGAAAATTAAGACCATTGGAGATTCTTATATGTGTGCAGGAGGCCTACCAAACCCTTATGATGGACACGTCGTTAAAATAGTGGAGGCGGCATTTAGGATGCGAGAAATTACTCAGTCCATAAATAAAGCGAAACAAGAGAAAGGGGATTCCCCTTGGCCTTTGAGAATTGGAATTCACAGTGGACCTGTGGTAGCTGGTGTTATTGGGACTAAGAAATTTGCATATGATATTTGGGGCGACTCTGTAAATGTTGCCGCTCGTATGGAGCAAACTTCTTCGCCAGGAAAAGTCAATATTTCTGAAAACATCAAGTTCCATTTAAACGGTTCTTATTCCTTTGAAGAACGAGGAGAAATAGAAGCAAAAAACAAAGGAAAGATAAAAATGTTCTTCGTGGAGAGAGCTCATCCAAAAAGCTAAGAAATCATTGGTTTTGAAAATGAGTAAAGCGAAAAATAGTATTAGTTGCCCTTTTTAATCTCCGGCAATAGATCTGCTATCACAAAGGTAGATCCTCCCACATAAATCAGGTCATGGGGGGCCGCCGCAATTTGGGCCGCCGCTAGTGCTTGGTCTAGAGTGGAATACGAAGAATGGGATACGGGAATGGATTGTGCAACTTCTTCTAGTTTGCTTACCTTCATAGCTCTGGGTATACTGGGAGAAGAAAGATACCATTCAGCGTTTTTAGGTAGGAGTTTCATAAGGACCTTTGCATTTTTGTCATTGACCATTCCCCAGACAATGTGTAGGGTGTCATAGGTCATGGTCTGTAACTGCTTAGATACTTGCAACAACCCTTCTGTATTATGAGCAGTGTCTGCTATTAAAGTGGGTCGTTCTCCCCACAATTCCCATCGTCCCCTAAGTCCTGTGTTAGAACACACCTCAGCAAACCCTCTTGTAATGGCATGGGAATCCACAGTAAAAGAAGAATTCTTTTTTAGGACTTCTAAAGCGGTAAGCGCTGTTTTTTGGTTTTGTTTTTGGTAGTTTCCTTTGAGGTCACAATGAGGCAGGGAAATTGAATTTTCTTCTGCCCAAAATAGTGGGGAGTTATTCTTGTTTGCTAACTCCATAAATACCTTTTGGGTTTGTGTATGCCTTTGGCCAATGACCACTGGGGTATTGGGTTTTATGATGCCTCCCTTTTCTGTTGCAATGGCTTCTAGGGTATTTCCTAAAAATGCCGTATGGTCTAAACCAATATTGGTAATTACCGAAAGTTCGGGTTGCAAAACATTAGTAGAATCTAGACGGCCTCCCATGCCCACCTCTACAATGGCAATATCTAAAGAAGACTGTGCAAAATACCAGAAGGCAAGGCCAACGGTCATTTCAAAAAAAGAAAGTTGCAGTCGGGTAAAATCGTTTTTATAGGTAGTGACGTATTCTATGACTTTTTCCTGAGGAATTTCCACCCCATTGATTCTAACCCTTTCTCTAAAGTCCATTAAATGGGGAGAGGTATAAAGCCCCACGGTATATCCGGCTTCTTGCAGAACAGAAGCCAACATGTGAGAAGTGGACCCCTTGCCATTGGTTCCTGCTACGTGTAGACTCTTAAATGCATCATGAGGATTGCCTAGCAATTCCATTAAACGCCAGGTTTTGTCTAGGTCTATCTTGTAGTTAGCACCGCCTGTTCTCTGGTATACAGGAAGCTGATTAAATAGCCAGTCCACCGTTTCTGAGTAGGAGGGAGAAGAGGTCAATTTTTATAAAAATTGTAGATAATGTAGCCCACTTGTTTATCTGGAGCATTGGGATCTCCTTGCCAGGTAGTTTTTCTTGCGGCGTCTTCTGCTCTTTTAAAGAGACAGTCAGAGGTGGTGTTGGAAGCGGGTCCATTTGCAATCTTCTCTCCGGCTTCTACTCCAATGACCTTTCCGCTTCTGTTTACGTAGATTTTTACCACCACGCGGCCTTCGTCCGGGCAGTTGTATTCTGGTTTGGGTTTTGCCAAGGCCTTTCTTCCGCCCAAGCGATAATTTCCAGAATTCCCCAATCCTCCATTGCCTTGCCTATTGGTAGAGTTGGGGTCGCCATTGGGGTCTCCTTGATCTCCACCTCCTTGAGTAACTCCTTCTCCTTTGGCGTTCCCTTTCTCAAAGTCACCTAAGAGTTTATTGAGTTCACTACTGGGCTTAGGTTCCTCTGGTTTTTTTTCTTCTGAGGGCTTTTTGGATTCTTCTTTTTTATCAGAAATAGATGGAGCATCTGTGGTTTCTTGGGTGGCCACATCGTCAATGACAGGATCAGGTGTCACTTCTTCTTCAGGTTCTGTTACCGTCTCTTGGGGTTGGGTTTCGGCCTGAGCCGTGTTACCTGAACCAGCGTCAGAGTATCCAAAATTAATGGCAATACCGTCTTCTATAGGAGGGTCAAATACCGTAAATCCATAAAACAAGAAAATGAGGGTCAACGCCGCGTGAAAACTGACGGTGATGGCCAATGCCTTTCTCTTTCTTTTTTTTTCTTCTGCCATGATTACGAGGGGTCTGTTGCCAGTACCATTTTGATTTTATTCCGGTAGGCGATGTCCATGATTTTAACCACTTTTCCGGTGGGAACGGATTCATCTGCTCTCAATATTACCACGGCCTGGTCCAGTCCGGCAGCCTTTCTTAAAAGAGCCGATTCTATAGCAGACTCACTGATTATCTCCCCATCCATGGAGAACTGAAGGTCCTTGCCAATAGTAATTTGAATATCCTGCTTCTTTACGGTTTGAGCCTTGCTCTTAGGCAGTATAATGTCCAGAGCAGAAGTGGTTACTAAGGTAGAGGTCAACATAAAAAAGATAAGTAACAAGAAAACCAAATCCGTCATAGAGGACATGGAAAACTCTGCACTTACCTTACTTCTTGATCGTAGATTCATAACCTATAATTAAATGGGTTCGTGTAAGAGATCCAAGAATTCGGTTGCACTCACTTCTATATTGTAAATCAAGTTTTCTATTCTTGCCACTAGGTAGTTATATCCAAAGTACGCCATGATTCCTACGGCAAGACCTGCCACCGTTGTGGTCATTGCCGTGTAGATTCCTTCTGCCAAAACACCTACATCTACCTGGCCACCTGCTGCTGCCATTTCTTGAAAGGCGAGTATCATACCAATTACAGTTCCCAAGAATCCAATCATGGGAGCACCTCCAGAGATAGTCGCTAATAGAGGAAGATTTTTTTCCATTTTCTGAACCTCCAGTTTCCCTTGGTTCTCTATGCTAGAGGAGATGTCTGCAAGTGGCTTTCCTATCCTGTCTACACCCTTTCCTACCATTCTGGCAATGGGATGATCCGTGGTTTTACACAAGCTTTTGGCAGCGTCCAGTTTTCCGTTGACTACATCGTCTTTGATGTGGTTCATGAAGTTTTGATCCAATTTATTGGCCTTTTTAATGGCCTGAAATCTTTCAAAGAAGATGTATACTGCCATAATAGATAGAATGAATAGAATGGACATAATGATAATTCCACCTACACCACCACTGGTGATGAGCTCCATGATGGAAAGGGTTTTTTCTACCGGTTCTTCGGTTAAGCCCTCGGCAACTACTGCACCTTGGTTTACTTTGATTTGAAGGAATGGACGCATGTGTATTGAATGAGTTTAGTGGTGTATACAATCTAAAACCCAAAGAGCCCTTGTTTTATTGTGCACTTTCGGTCAATCAAACTTAACCAAAAGAAAAGTCCCCTGAGGGGGGACTTTTATCAAATATTAACAATCGATTTTTAATTAGATATAGCCACATTTAATGTGCTGAGATCACTACATATGAAGAATGCTTTCTTGGACAATATAAACAATGGCACCTGCAAAGTAGCCCAAAAGAGCTAAAAAACTAATTTTTCTTAAATACCATCCAAATGAGATTCTTTCCAATCCCATAACGGCTACTCCTGCAGCAGATCCAATGATTAGCGCAGAACCACCTGTACCCGCACAATAAGCGAGGAATTCCCAAAACAATCCGTCTTGTCCAAAGTATCCGGCTTCTATGGGGTACATCCCCATAGAGGCTGCAACCAATGGAACGTTATCTACAATGGAGGAGAGTAAACCAATAATAATACTCACGGCATAAACTCCATTTTGGGTATTGGTGCCAATGTTATCATCCAAATAGGTAGCCATTTCTGTTAGATGACCTGCGGATTGTAAGGATCCCACAGCTAAAAGTATTCCCAAAAAGAAGAGAACTGATGCAATATCAATTTTCTTAAGCACTCCAATTACAGAATAATTGAGCTTGCTATTTAGGTTTTTGGAACGGTGCATAAAATCCGTTATCAACCATAGGGCTCCAAGAGAAAGCATCATACCCATAAAGGGGGGCAGGTGGGTTGTGGTTTTAAATATGGGTACAAATAACAAACCTAAAACACCAACAATAAAAACTGTATTTCTCTCCTTGGCCGTGGTCGGGTCAATGGTCGACTCTAAAAGGGGTTTAACCTCTGGACGCTTTACTTCTCCTCTAAATCTAAAGGAAAGGTAAATCAGCGGAATAAGAAGGGTGATAAATGAGGGAACAAAGAGTTTGGTGATGATATTTACCGTCGTAATTTGACCGCCAATCCACAACATGGTGGTCGTAACGTCTCCAATGGGAGACCATGCTCCACCCGCATTGGCAGAAATGATAACCAATCCGGCAAACATCCATCTATCTTGCTGATTGTCAATGAGTTTTCTAAGCAGAGAGATCATTACAATGGAGGTAGTAAGGTTGTCCAGTGCAGCAGAGAAAAAGAATGAAAGGAGTCCAATAATCCAAAGGAGTTTTACCTTCTTAGTGGTCTTAATTTTATCTGTGATAACAGAAAATCCCTCGTGGGCATCTATAGTTTCTACTATAGTCATTGCTCCAATTAGAAAGAAAAGGATGGAGCTTATTTCCGAAAGGTGCTCAAAGAGCTGATGTTCGGTGACATAATGGGTAATGACCTCGTGGTGGTCATTGGTAGCTATTCCCGACTCAACAAAAAGTCCCATCACAGCTGCAGAAATTCCGTTAAAGTCCACAATTTCGTAGGCCCCAAGAACGTAAACGGTCCAGGTCAAAACCCCTGTAATTAGAGCAGAGGCCGCTTTGTCTACATGAATTTGATGTTCAAAGGCTATGGCTAGATAACCGAGAACAAAAATGATGATCATTAAAGTGTACATCTCTAGTATAAATTTTTTAGGACCCTTTACACTAAGGGCGATTCAAAGATAATTGTTATGATACCTTGGTTGAGAGTTCTACTGTGTTTTTTTACATCAGTTGACTAAGGGCAATCTTATAGGCGGTTTCTGTAAGTCTAAATCGGTCTGAACGATCAGAGTGAGTAGACTCTAAAGCGCCTTTTATGGTGTCAGAGGCATCCTTAAAGATAGCTGTATCGGTTACTTCTATGTTGGATTGCATTAAATAGCCAAAGACTCTTGCCATTCCACAATTGCTAATAAAGTCAGGAATGCAACTCACCTTTTGGTCAGCATAGGCAGCAATGGGACCGTAGAAAATTTCTTGATCGGCAAAGGGAACATTGGCTCCAGCCGAAATCACTTCCAGTCCATTTGTTATCATCTGATCCAATTGGTCTTTTGTCAAAAGTCTAGAGGCCGCAGCGGGAATAAATACTTCGGCTCCCACGCCCCAAATACTCTGGTTTACTTGATCAAAGGGAATGATGTTATCCGCTTCCAAGTAGTTGGAGGTTCTGTCATTGAGAAGGGCAGTAATTTCTTCAAAAGAAAATCCGTCTTCCTTAATCAGCCCCCCCACTCGATCAATAATTCCAACAATTAAAGCCCTTTCTTGAGCGAGGTACCAGGCTGCAGCCGAGGCGACCACTCCCCATCCTTGAACAATAACTCTTTTTCCTTTTAGGGTTCCTCCGTAAATATCGTAAAAGTGACGAACAGACTCACTTACTCCATATCCTGTAATTAAGTCCCCTGCCTTGTGAGTGGATTTGGGGTCAGGAGTAAGGTCAGTATGTGTGACCTGAAGGGAAACGCCATCTTGTAGCTGCTTTATTTTTTGTTCTTTATCTTCTGCAGAAGGCTGATAATGTCCTTGAAGAACGCCTTCTTGTGGATGCTTGATTCCCAGCGCAGAGGTAATGGGGATTACCTCTGATTTCTGATCTACATTCATATCACCTCCGGTACCGTAGTAATTTTTTAGTAAAGGCCTTACGGCTTTGTACCATCTCTCTAGAACTCCTTTTTTTCTTGGGTCTGAAGGATCAAAATTAATTCCAGACTTGGCGCCTCCAATGGCAGGTCCAGCTACTGTGAATTTAATTTCCATGGTCTTCGCCAATGAGAGAACCTCGTGTTGAGTGAGTCCTTTTCTCATTCGAGTTCCGCCTCCAGCAGCTCCACCTCTTAGGGAATTGATAACCACCCACCCTTCGGCTTCGGTTTCTGAATCACACCAATGGAATACAATTTCTGCAGATTTGGCCTCATAGGCCTTAAGATGCTCTAGCATAATAGAGATTTTGATTGTCGCAAAATTAAACGAATAGCCGAAATAATTACTATTTCGCGGGCCAAATCACCCCAGAGGAGTGATCTTTTTTGGCTCCCGTAACCGAGGACCAGATGTTGGTCTCTCCTCTATGTCTTAGCACTGCTAAGAAGGCGAAGATTAGAGCCTCCTTAAAGTCAATAAGTTCCGTTTGGGGAATGATTAAATCAACAAATGATTTTTGTTTGACTTTTTCTATTAGGAATTTATTGTAGGCACCTCCACCCGTAACTAATACGGGACCTGATTGAGTGTTGAGTTCTTGAGAAATCACATGGGCAGCATGTTCTGTATAGGTAGCTAATATATCTGCATTGGAAAAAGTTGCATACGTTTCCCAAAGGGGAGAAAGGTGGCCTTCTATCCATTCTCTACCCAGGGATTTGGGTGGGCTTTGACGGTAATAGGGCAAAGCATTCAGATGGTTGAGAAGGGGAAGAATGATTTCTCCAGTTCTACTGAGTAGTCCGTCTTTGTCATAGGGAATGCCTTCTTTTTGGGCCCAAGCATTGAGAACAAAGTTAACTGGGCATAGATCGTAGGCCCATCGTGTGCCCTTTTGATCATAGGAGATGTTGGCAAATCCTCCCAAGTTTAGGCAACAGGGAATATCAGAAAACAAGAGGGCATCTCCAATGGGAACCAAGGGTGCCCCTTGACCCCCTAGGTCCACATCTGCGACCCTAAAGTCACATATGGTTTCTATTCCCGTTAGGTCTCTAATCTCTGGGCCATTGCCAATCTGCAAGGTCAACCCTTGATTGGGGTTGTGGAAAACCGTGTGACCATGAGATCCTATGAGATGGATAGAGGGAAGTGTGTTTTGTGAAAGAAAATCCAAAATGGCCTCCCCAGTAAACACCCCCATTTGGTGGCTTAAAGTCTGCAGTTGATTTTTGTCTAATTGATCAAAAGACTCTATTCCCAAAATAATTTGTTCGGGAAGCGGGATGGTTTTTGAGGCAAGAATTTTAAAATTCCAAACACCTTTTGAGCATCTAAAACGAACACAGCAAATATCAAGGCCGTCTAGGGAAGTACCCGACATCAGGCCAAGGACAATATATTCTTTGAAACCAGAATCCAAGGGCCTTAAATATGTGGTTTTCCCCATAAAAACAATTATCTTTGCAAGCAGTTAAGAGTAAAGAAAAGATAAATCCCCCAGATAATGAACTTTGAACTTTCAGAAGAACATTTGATGATTCGCGACGCGGCAAGAGATTTTGCCCAAAACGAACTTTTACCCGGTGTAATTGACCGCGACAACAAGCAAGAATTTCCACACGAACAGATAAAAAAGATGGGAGAGCTTGGCTTTCTCGGAATGATGGTTGACCCCAAGTATGGCGGCGGAGGTATGGATACTATATCTTACGTATTGGCCATGGAAGAAATCTCTAAGGTAGATGCCTCAGCTTCTGTAGTAATGTCTGTAAACAACTCATTGGTATGTTGGGGATTGGATAAATTTGGGACCGAGGAGCAAAAACAAAAATACTTAAAACCACTAGCCTCTGGAGAGGTGATTGGATGTTTTTGTCTTTCTGAACCCGAAGCGGGATCAGATGCCACCTCACAAAAAACCTCCGCCATTGACGCCGGCGATCACTATGTGGTAAACGGAACTAAGAACTGGATTACCAACGGAAATACTTCTGAGTTTGCACTGGTAATTGCCCAAACAGATGCAGAGAAAAAACATAGGGGAATTAACTGTGTGATCTTGGAAAAGGGCATGGAAGGTTTTGTGGTTGGTAAGAAAGAGGATAAACTGGGAATTCGCGGTTCGGATACACATTCACTAATGTTTACCGATGTAAAAGTTCCCAAAGAAAATAGAATTGGAGAAGATGGATTTGGGTTTAAGTTTGCCATGAAAGTTCTTTCCGGAGGACGTATTGGCATTGCTGCTCAAGCCTTGGGAATTGCATCAGGAGCTTTTGAATTGTCAGTTAAATACGCCAAGGAGAGAAAGTCTTTTGGAAAGCCCATTGCGGAACACCAAGCTATAGCCTTTAAGTTGGCAGACATGAGTACTAAGATAGATGCGGCTCGTGCTCTAGTTCTTAAATCCGCTTGGCTTAAGGACCAAGGGCTTCCCTTTGACAAGGAAAGTGCACAAGCTAAGCTCTATGCTTCTCAGGTGGCCATGGAAGTAACTACGGAGGCGGTTCAAGTTCACGGAGGTTACGGATTTGTTAAAGAGTATCATGTAGAGCGCCTTATGAGAGACGCTAAGATTACTCAGATTTATGAAGGCACTTCAGAAATCCAGAAGATTGTAATCTCTAGAAGTGTTCTTTCTGAATAATTACAATCGAGAATAATTTCGAATAAATTAAGAAAGCCACTTCGCCTGTGTGAGGTGGCTTTTTGGTATCATGGAAATAGTATTGAAATTTTTTAAGGAACTTCTTTGGCTCTTTAACGAGATGTCACCTTATCTGTTATTGGGGTTCTTTATTGCGGGACTTTTGAGGGTTTACCTACCTCCTGGTCGGATGACCCAATGGTTGGGCAAGCCTACCTGGAAGTCAGCGGTCTACGCTGCTTTTCTGGGAGTCCCTTTACCCCTTTGTTCTTGTGGTGTGATACCCACAGGGGTTTCTCTACACGCCAATGGAGCCAGTAAAGGAGCCAGTGTGTCCTTTTTGATTTCCACCCCTCAAACAGGAGTGGATTCTGTCCTGGTTACATATTCCTTAATGGGTTGGCCCTTTGCCTTAATTAGACCCATTGTTGCTTTTGCTTCTGGGGTAATAGGAGGAGGATTAGCCAATGCAATGACCTCTTCTGAAGAAGAAAAGGTAAAGGACCGTGCGGTGACCTCAGAATTTACTGGAAATAAAATAAAGGAGCTTTTTAGATATGCCTTTGTCGAGTTTTTGGAGGATATAGCCAAATGGTTAGTCATAGGATTATTAATCGCAGCAGCCATTACCACTTGGGTGCCAGACACCTTTTTTACCCAATATATTTCCTCTCCGTGGTTGAGCATGTTGGTGATCTTAATAGCCTCTATTCCCATGTACGTATGCGCAACTGGATCCGTGCCAATAGCTGCAGCTTTAATGATGAAGGGGCTTTCTCCAGGTGCAGCCTTTGTTTTTCTTATGGCAGGCCCGGCAACCAATGCAGGTACCATTACAGTAATTGGTAATTCTTTGGGCAAGAAGTCTACCTATGCATACCTCATCAGTATTATTGGCATGTCCTTACTTACAGGTGGAATTATTGACACCCTTTTACCTGCTCAATGGTTTGTTTGGGGAGAGGGAATGCATGTCGGTCATAACCATACTTCTCAAATGTTGCCTATGTGGCTTCAGTGGGGAAGCTCCCTAATTCTTGCCGTATTACTTCTCAGTGCCGCCGTTAGAAGATATTTACCAAAAAGGAGAGAACTTTCGGGTACATCCTCAAAAACTGATAAAATGAATTCAGAAATAAAAGTAGAAGGAATGACTTGTAACCATTGCAAGTCTTCTGTAGAAAAAAACCTTACGGCACTCCCCAAAGTAGAGAGTGTAGATGTGAATTTAAGCAACGGCCATGTTAGCTTAACGGGAGATTCTATTGATTTAGAGGAGGTAGAAAAAACAGTAAACGGATTGGGATTTAAGTACGTAGGAGAGGTGTAAACCAGGGGGGTTATCGGCTCATGAAGCCAGAGACTAAATCATCACCGGACCCATCGTCAACCGTCCAATAAAACTCAATGTGATCAATTGAACCGTTGAGGTTTCCCGTTCCCGAAAAAGTAAATCCATCCACCTGTTGTTCAGGGATGGTCATGGTATATTCTCCAACGATGGCATTGATAAAGAATCCCGATCCTTGTCCGTAGAGTCCTTCTAGACGAACCCAATCTTCATCTCCGTATTCTTCTATTTCTATAGCGTAAACTTGCGGTGCAAAAAAGCCTTCTACTTCATTACACGTCCAAGTTCCCGACCAATTGAGGCGAAAATCTTCCTCGCCCTCATCTCTTTGACAAGAACTTAAACCCCAAATCAAAAGCAATCCAAGGATTGCCTTTGAAAGCAGAGGTAGATATGTTGTACTACTTAGCTTCACCATCTTCTGCAGAAGTTTCGCCTTTGTTGTATTCTTGGTTGAGGTAGGTAACCACCTCAGTCGTAATATCTAAACTGGGTCCCGCATATAAAACGTTCCCCCCGGCTTCTTGAGAAAGGATTAAATCTAGACTCTTTTCTTTTTGCACCCTATCAATAACTGCATCCAAATCTTCTTTTAATGAAATAGAAAGCTCTTGTTGCTTGAGCATTAATTCCTGCTGTGTCGCTTGAGTATGTTGTTGAAACTGAGCTTGCAAACGCTGAAGGTCCAATTCCGCTTCTCGACGTTGCTCTGGAGTAAGACCTGCGGCGCGTTGGCTGTAAATCTCAAAATCCTTTTCTAATTCACTTTGACGTGCCTTTAGTTTGAGCTCTGCCATTTGAGCCTCTTTTTCAAATTCTTGAGAAAGCGCCTGGTGACGATCGTACTTGGCTACAAGTGAATCTATCTGAACAAAGGCTACTTTAGGAAGGCTAGAAGATTCTGTGGTGGGATCTTCTGACATCTTTTGAATCTCTTCATTTCCTCCGGCTAGTTGTAAGAAAAACAATCCGATTACTCCGGCAAGGGCAATAACGGCGATAGGCAGTGTTAGCTTTTGCATGTCAATTTATTAAAATAGGTTATCAAGTAAAGAATCTTTGGCGACATTTGGAAGTGTTACGCGTAAATTGGGGCTTCTTTCCATTTCTCTTTTGATGGCAAAGACGGCTTCTTGGTTTCGCGCCCATGATCTTCTCGCAATCCCGTTGTTTACGTCGTAGAACAACATATTTTGCAATTTGGCATCCGCTTCTTTGGTTCCGTCCAAGAGCATACCAAATCCCCCGTTGATTACTTCTCCCCAACCAACACCTCCCCCGTTGTGAATTGAGACCCAGGTGGCTCCTCTAAAACTATCCCCAATAACATTTTGAATGGCCATATCCGCTGTGAACCTGGATCCATCATAAATGTTGGAGGTTTCTCTAAAGGGAGAATCCGTTCCGGAAACATCGTGATGATCTCTTCCCAAAACTACTGGCCCAATTTTCCCTTCGGCAACCGCCTTGTTAAAGGCTAGGGCAATTTTGGCTCTTCCTTCTGCATCCGCATAAAGTATGCGAGCTTGAGATCCTACCACCATTTTGTTTTCTCCAGCTGCCTGAATCCAAGTAATATTATCCTGCATTTGCAATTGTATCTCTGCAGGACTGGATTCCATGATTTCTTTTAAAACCTCAGAAGCCAATTGATCCGTGTGGGCCAAATCCTCTGGTTTCCCACTGGCACAAACCCATCTAAAGGGTCCAAACCCATAATCAAAGCACATAGGACCCAGAATGTCTTGAACATAACTAGGGTACTTAAAGTCGATCTCGTTGGGTGCCATCACTTCTGCGCCTGCACGGCTAGATTCCAATAAAAAGGCATTTCCATAATCAAAGAAGTACATGCCTAGGTCAGAAAGGATGTTTACTGCGCTAATATGCCGCCTTAAGGTCTCTTGAACTCTCTCTTTAAATTCTTCTGGTTGTTTGGCCATCATCTCATTGCTTTCCTCATAAGAGAGTCCAACGGGATAATATCCCCCTGCCCATGGGTTGTGGAGTGAGGTCTGATCCGAACCTATATCTACGGAGATTTTTCTTTCAGCCATTCTTTCCCAGAGGTCTACAATATTTCCTAAGTAGGCAATGGAGGTTGCCACACCCTGAGCCTGAAACTCTACCGCTGCATCAATGGCCTGATCAACGTCTTCTATGACTCTGTCAACCCATCCTTGTTCATGTCTTTTGTAAGCTGCAAGGGGATTGATCTCTGCTGTAATAGAAACAACTCCTGCAATATTCCCCGCCTTGGGTTGTGCTCCGCTCATGCCTCCCAAACCGGCAGTAACAAATAGTTTGGTTCCCGTAGTTTTTCTGATTTGGTCTAACTTTCTGGCCGCATTTAACACGGTAATCGTGGTGCCATGAACAATGCCTTGAGGGCCAATATACATATAAGAACCAGCAGTCATTTGACCAAATTGGGTGACGCCAAGTGCATTGAATTTTTCCCAATCATCAGGTTGAGAGTAATTGGGAATCATCATTCCATTAGAGACAACTACTCTTGGGGCTTGCGCGGAAGAGGGAAATAGTCCCATAGGATGCCCAGAATACATATGTAGGGTTTGTTCATCACTCATTTGGCATAGGTACTCCATGGTGAGCAAGTATTGCGCCCAGTTTTGGAATACCGCTCCGTTGCCACCGTAGGTGATTAATTCATCAGGATGTTGCGCAACCGCTGGATCCAAATTGTTTTGAATCATCAGCATTATAGATGCCGCCTGAAGCGATTTTGCAGGATATTGCTCAATGGGTCGAGCAAACATTTTGTAATCGGGTGCAAACCTATACATATAGATTCTCCCGTAAGTATTGAGTTCTTCTGCAAATTCGGGAGCTAAAATAGGATGCCACTCCTCTTTGAAGTACCTCAAGGCATTCTTTACCGCTAGTTTTTTCTCTTCTGAAGAAAGAATCTCTTTGCGGTCAGGCGCGTGACTAAGACTCTTGTTTCTCCCCTTGTTCTCTGGCAATTGATCAGGTATACCGGCGGTTAATGCCTTTTGAAATGCTTCCGTTGTCATCATCTTATTTTTTAATAAACCTCCCCGTGGCCATGTTGTAACCATAGGGACAGTGCTTACAACCACTCTGGCAACAATAGCCTCTTTTCTTGTGGTATACTTCCGTAAACACAATATACCCCTCTGGAGTTTTGTAAAAATCCTCTTCTTTGAGGTTTTTATTGGAATTTTGCATGCTCGGCAAATTTCGTTTTTTACTTTGACCTCACAAAATGAATCACCAATGATATCTTTAGACATAGATTCTAACCTTCCCAGTCCTTTGGAGAAAGTGCGTCCCTTTTGGGATAAAAACTCCTCTATTTCTCTTTGGGTAAAAAGAGATGATATATTGCATCCCTACATTAGCGGAAACAAATGGAGAAAACTTTCGGGATGGATAGATTCAGTTACAGACCCCACAAAAATTTGGGCCAGTGTAGGGGGCGGTTATTCTAATCACCTCTTGGCCTTGGCGTATTGGGGATGTAAAAACCAAAAAACAACACGTGGCTACATAGGGGTAAACCCAGAAGAATATGTCACTCCCACCACATGGTTGTGTCATAAATGGGGAATGGAACTCATTCCCACGGGAAGAAAAAATGCTCCCACACAAGGTAAACTTGAAGAGAATTGGATGCCCATGGGTGGAGGAGGAGTCCCCGGAACAGCAGGCACATGTGCAATGATTGATGAAGTACCTTGGCAGCCGGATGTCCTTATTACCTCTGTGGGTACGGCCACCACATTAATGGGAATGGCATTGGGTGTAGCTGAAAAGGGATGGTTAGATACGCAAATCATTGCCATACCCGCTCTAAAGGGGGCAAGTTATCTAGAACCCATCGTGGAAAACTTTTTAGGAGAACAACTGGAGCCCAAAACCTCCAAGAGTATCTTTGGTAAGATTGAGTGGTGGAATGAAGAGCACTTAGGTGGATTTGGAAAAATATCTCCTGACCTCATTCGTTTTATCAATCAGTTCTATAAAGAAACGGGCATACCCCTAGACCCCATTTACACGGGCAAAAGCATGTGGGCTCTTTCTAAAAAATGGCATAAATTCCCCAAGAATTCTTCCGTTGTCTTTTGGCATACTGGAGGGCTGCTTGGAGGAATGGGTGTTCAAAAAGCATTAAAATCCCAATCCCTTGACTATCTCTCAAATCTATTTCCGATTTCTTTTCCTGATAATTTTCCTACCTATTTGCAACTCACTACAAGCGGAAAGGGATAATTATTCCTACATAAATAAATATAAAGACATCGCCATTGAGGAGATGAAGTTTTATGGAATTCCGGCCTCCATTACCTTGGCTCAAGGGATTTTAGAATCGGGAGCAGGAAAGTCCCCGTTGGCTTCCAAGTCCAACAATCACTTTGGTATCAAATGCCATTCAGGTTGGAATGGTGCGGTGGTATATCACGATGATGATAAAAAGGGCGAGTGTTTTAGAAAATACAAGGACCCCCAAGATTCTTATAGAGACCACAGCCTGTTCCTCACGACCCAATCGAGATATGCCTTTTTGTTTGAACTGGAGCCCGATGACTACAAGGGTTGGGCAAAGGGATTAAAAAAAGCAGGGTACGCCACCAACAAGCAATATGCAAATAGACTTATTGACCTTATAGAAAAATACAATCTCCAACAATTTGATCGATTGGAGAATTGGGATGTAAACCCCGACTTATTTGTACACGTGGTGATGATTCACCCTTCGGGTTTACAATACATAAAGGTTCAAGAAGACGATAGCTATCAAAATATAGCTCTAGAATTTGAAATGAATGTAGAGGATTTATTAAAGTACAATGACCTAAGTTGGGATGATGCCTTGCCCACTGGAAAAGTACTATTTATAGAAAAGAAGAACCGCAAGGGCAATGAAAAGTATTATATAGTAAAGCCAGGTGACACCATGTACTCTATAGCTCAACAATTTGGAATGCAAATAGAGTATCTTTATAAGAAGAACCTAATGACTCCGGGCTCCCAGCCGGTAATGGGGCAAAAGATGCATTTGCGGAGAACTATTGGCAAAAAGTTCTTGTGGATTTTCTAGGTCTAGAATCTGCCCGGTCGCCTTACCAAGCCTACCTTTATGCCAAAGGTCCTTCCCCCCAAAGTACTCACTTCTTTTCGGGCGTGGGTGTAGCCAATAAACGCAGTGATTTCAAAGAAAAACTTGTGGGAAGCAATGCCTTCATAGGAGAAACCTAAGTTAAATCCAGGATTGAGGTTGGGCACCTGAAAACTGTCTAAGCACAAGAATCCTTCGGCGTTAAAGTAGGTAGCACCATGTGCTTTTTTATTGATGGCATACTTGTAGTTAAAGTGTACCAAGAAGTTGAGGGAGATACGAGTTCGTCTTTCGTAGTCAAACTTGGGGTCCAAGGGGTCAACAGGGTTTTCTACCAATCGAGTGGCTCCCATGCCAAGTCCATACCCTATTTTGTTATGGTTGTTTAAAGAATAAAAATCCCCAAAGGTGGTATTTATGTTTACCCGCTTAGAAATGATTAAATCTTGGTATTTGATATCCTCATCCATAAAGAATTGTGAGCCCAGGTCAATGTAATATTGACGGTCGTATTGAGCCACACATGGGAGAGCGCTCCCCAGTAGGAAAAAGAGAAATGGTCCAAAAACTAAGTTCTTAGAAAAGGTCCTCTGCATCGGTTAGGTTGTTTTGCCTTCCCAATCTAAAGAGAATATTAGAATTGTAGAAGGGTCAATGAGTGAACTATCTTATTGAGTAAGCCATCAGCGTACCATCTCCGGTTCCCACCAATAATATGGGAATTGATTTTTGGTCTAAAGTCCCCAAAGTAACTGCAGTATGTCCAAAAATGGGAAACCCGTCCACAATGTCCCCAGAGTGATTGATCAGGTATACCCTATCAGGAGATTCTGTAGTTACTGCGTAAACCTTTTTTCCATTGGTGGTAAAGGAATAGGGGCCTGCTATTGGAGACCCTTCTAGCTCTACAGAAAAGGGAGATAGTTCATCCCTCACGGCCAGTGTAGGGCCTTCTAAAAACACATAGGATTGTCCATCGTAACTAAAGGTGATTTTTTCGGTTTCATCAAACCCTAAGTCGGTCTCGTCTAGGGTTCCATTGAGAAAAACAGATACCAGGGTGGCGTGATCACTAACAGTTACTACACGGGGTTGTTGGTCTTTGTTGACGTAGAACCATGGATTTTCGGAAAGAGGTATTTTCCCTCCTAAGTCCACACGAGTTTGCCCCCTTCTGTCAATAAATTTGATGCTGCCATCAGAAGCAGCTACCAAGATAAAATCACGTCCCTTTACCGAAAAGTGATCGGGAGCGTGCACTATATCAGAAGACATGGCTTCGAATACCCAACCGGAAACGGCAACACCCTCCTTGTTGTAATTGAATAGATTTCCGCCGGAAGGCACTACAAATCGGTAATTCCGAGTTCTGTCATAATCAAAAACAGCCATGGGCGCTGTGCTTTGAGTAGGTAAGATTACGGGGAAGTTTTCTACTTCTCTGCCCAATCTATCCAAGGCCCAAAGTCTTTTAGAGGTATTAAAAACCAATTGAAGTTTGTTGTTTTTGTAGAGGTCTACTTGGTGGACATCTCCTAAAATGGCCTCTTCTAAAGCTTTAGTCCAAAGTATCTTTCCCTTTCCGTCAATGAGATATAGAACGTAGTTCTGATCCTGAACTAAGACCTCATTCTTTTGTGTGTAATGGTTTTTTGCTAGGTGTGGCACGCCAATCATAGGGCCTTCTAGCTGAAGTGACCACAGTTGTCTGGCTTCTTCTGTGCGCTCTTCTTGGTAAGAGATTATGGACTGCAGGTAGCTTACTTCCTTCTTGTTAACCAAATGTATTCCTGCCCATGAGATTTTTTCTATGTTCTTGGTTTTCCGTTTGGCTTCTGCCGAAGCAGGATTGCTGAGAATTTTATCTAGGAGACTAGCCGCCTCAGGGTTCTTGGCCAAAGCAAAAAGATGACCTGAATTTGGATACTGTTGAATGTATTCCTCAAATTGACTGTTTTGAGAAAGTGTTTTTCCAGCAGAAATATCATTGATTGCAGACTTCAGCGAGAGCGGGTGGTCAGAAAATAAAATATAAGATCCCATAGACACCATGTAGGGAGTATCGAATCCCTTGAACAACCTTCCAAAAACCAAGGGGAAAGCTCCTTTATGGGTAGAAGGATAAATGAGTTGGTCCCTGTAGTTCTCTGGATTGGGATCGGCAAAAAACGTAACCAAAGCATTTCTATCTTCTATGGAGGTACATTTTAAATATCCAATTTTTGTTTTGGATAGATCCGATTGTCCGTTCTGAAGATAAAAGACTCCCAATTCATCATCAATAAAGGGAAACACATCTACTTTTGGGTTAATACCTAAATCTCCTAATCCCAATTGTTGGGATCTGTATTTCTTCCATTTTTTTAGAAAATGTTCCCTTTGCATGTAAAAATCTTCTCCATTATCTATGTTCATACCAACCCATAGGGCTAGGTGGTTGGGAAGTATAGAGGGAGCTTCAAAGCTACCCTTGGACAATTCAGAAAATACAGAAAGATATCCTCCAAAGGTGTCAGGATGCATGGCCAAGCCATTAAGGATCATTTGGTTAGACTCTACGGTAGCGTCTAATCCTACCCAAGGCGAGGAGACTTCTATCCAGTCGGGCCGAGTTTTTGGAAACATGGTTTTTAAAAGGTCCGGAAAATGCTGATTTTGAATAAATAGATTAAATAGATCTTTTTGATTGGCCGTTTTTTCTATGGTCAGAAAAAAGGGGTTTTGCAACATAGAAAATTCAGATTGCAATTGTCTTATCCCAGATTCTACTAAGGACTGGGAGGGGGATGCCATTACCACTCCCCTGTGGGAGGCAGCATACCATTGGTTGGACTGATATAAAAAACCTACGATTCTCACCTCAGAATACATGCGAATCTCTTCGGGTTGAGGCAAAAGAGAAATCATTTCACCATCTGTAGGATCTCTTAACAACCACATCCATTCATATTCCTTGGCACCTGATACTTGGGTAGCCAACCATATGGGTTCCTCGTGTTTGGGGTCTACTTGGTCAAGCCAATTCTTAATCCCACCCACCTGTTCCATAAACTGTGAAAAACCTGAAAGAGTGTCCAAGGATTGAGTCACCATAGAGGTTTCCCATTTTTCTAAGGCTACATCTAATTGGTTTATGCGCACAATCACTGGGGATGTCATGGGTACAGCCTCCACCAATTCGCTATTCTTTTGAGTAGAAGAGGAACAGGATGCAATAATTAAAGAAAGAAGAACAATTGCGTAGTATCTCATATTTGGCCTCGTGAGGTGATTGGAAAATTCAAAAGTAATCAATGTCTATTCGTATTTAGAGGTCTAGGGACAATTGAGTAGGTAAAAGTTGAAAACTCATCCTGTGAAAGGGTGTGGGTCCATGTTCTGCTATGGCCTTTCTGTGGGCTTGAGTGGGGTATCCTTTATTTCCTTGCCAGTGGTAGCAAGGGAATTTTTTAGAAAGGTCTACCATTAGGGCGTCTCTTTCTGTTTTTGCAAGGATACTGGCGGCTGCAATACTCATAAATCTACCATCTCCCTTAATCATACACTCATAGGGGACTTTCTTGTAGGGGTTAAAACGGTTGCCATCTATCAGCAAGTATTCGGGAACTTGATTCATTTGGTCTATTGCCCTGTGCATGGCCAAAAAACTGGCATTTAAAATATTGATTTCATCAATCTCTTTGGGAGAAACCACTCCGATGCCAAAGGCCAAGGCCTCCTTTTCTATAAGAGGTCTCAATAGATCTCTCGTTTTTTCTGTGATCTTTTTGGAGTCGTCAATTAGGTCAGAAGAAAAGTGAGCGGGTAGTATCACCGCTGCTGCTACAACAGGTCCTGCTAGACATCCACGGCCTGCTTCATCACAACCGGCTTCTAGAGGATTTCCCGAATGATTAAGAATCAGTCCCATGGGCAACTTTAAGTAAGACATCCCAGGCCTTTTGGGCACTAACCTCCCAGGAATATCGGTTTTTTTGAATATTGCCTTTCTCTACTAAGGACTTTCTTAAATCCTCCTGAGTAGCTATTTTTGTTAAGGCTTCTTCCATTTCTGAGGTACTTGTAGGGTCCACGTATAGCGCCGCATCTCCGGCAACCTCTGGCATAGAACTCCGAGAACTGGTAATTACGGGTGTACCGGCATCAAAGGCTTCAATAATGGGAATGCCAAAACCTTCAAATAAACTAGGGAAGAACAGGGCGGTAGCAGATGCCAGCCATTGATTGAGTTCTTCTTCTTTGCACCGTCCCATAAAGGCGATGTCCTCACGGTACTCCAATTTATTAAAGGCATTTTCTACGGATTTGGGCCAATACATCATTTCTCCAATGACCACCATTTTATGAGGTAGGCCTGAATTCTTTTTGAATTGGTTAAAGGCAGAAAAGATTCTTTTGACATTTTTCCTAGGGTTCACCGAGCCCAAGACCAAAAAGTAATCAAATCCGTCTGTCATGTGTTTTTTAAAAATAGCCTGTTCTTCCGGTACCAAAGGAGAAAAAACGGATTGAGGTCCGTTGTATACAACATCAATATCCTTTAGAGGAACATGGTATTTTTCGGAAATATCTGTTTTGGAATATTGAGAAACCGTGAGAACCCTTTTCCCCTTGTGGGCAAACTCAGGCATATACTTTTTAAGATAATTTCCTACTCGCTTGGGTACCCATTCCGGATGGTGTTCAAAGTTGAGGTCGTGTATTACCGGCAATGTGGGGGTTTGAGTTTTAAGGGGAACAAATCCATCGGGAGAGAAGTAGACATCTACCTTGTGCCTGCTTAAAAAATACCGTACAGAAAATTCATTCCAGGCCATCCACAATAGGGGATGTCTGGCCTGTGGGTAGGCTATATAGGTCTTGACATTGGGACCGTAGACAAAAGATTTATCGTATCCTCTATCAAAGATTAGCCAGAAAGTAACTTCGGGATGTGACTCTACCCATCTTTTTACTAGATGGTGGGTAAACCATCCAATCCCTGCCAATTTATTGGGGATAAGCCATCTGGCATTGATTGCGACCGTTAGATTGGTTGGAGTCATGGTAACTTAATGATGACCATAAAAATAGAAATAAAGAATCAACTCAATAGGGGAAATGGCTATTTTTGAGGCCATGTCTAAATCTCCAAGAGAAATTCTCAGCCATTTGTCCAAGGACAGTAGTTTGATTAACCTTTTGTCTGGTAGCAGTGTGGTCCTCCTTTTTAAGGTCTTGGGAGCACTAAGTGGTTATGCCTTTGCTTTTTTGGCGGGTAAATTATTGGGTCCCACATCTTTTGGGACCTATGAGTTGGCTTTTACGGCATTGATGATTTTGGGGACTCTTGGCAGGTTGGGGTTAGATGGCGTGCTGGTGAAAATGCTTTCTGAGTGGAAGTCTACCCAGGACTTTGGAAAGATTAAATCCTTGTATCAGCAGGTAATGCTTCACGGGTTGATTTGGTCCCTATTGTTGGGCTTGACTCTTTACGTAATGGCCCCAATTATAGCCCCGTTTTTTGGAGGTGAATCCTTGGTGGTTAGTTTTAAGTCTGCAGCGTTAGGGTTGCCCTTTTTTCTCTTTCTAACTCTGAATATAGAAGCCATTAGAGGTTTTAAAAAGATGATTGCCTTTGCGGTTTTTCAGAATGGAACGGTCCTCTTATTAGCTTCTTTGTTTTTGTATTTGGGAATAGAAATGCACAATTCTTGGCTGGCCTTACCCATGAATTCATTTGTGGCTTCATTGGCCATTGTGTCAGTTGGAAGCGGTTTGACGTATAGACGTATACAAAGGAATGTGATCGGAAAGACTCAAGTGGACAGAATAGCCATGAAGGGGATTTATAAGATAGCTATACCCATGTTGGTTTCTGGAGCTTTGTTTTATGTGATTTCTTGGACAGATGTTCTTATGGTAGGTTTTTTTATAGATGAAAGGGCCGTAGGAATTTATCGTATAGCCTTTAAGGTAGCTACCTTAGTAACGTTTACTCAATTTGCAATAAACTCCTTTTTGGCTCCGGCCATAAGTGAACTCCACACCTCTGGAGGAAAAGATTCCTTTAGGCGGTTGATACGCCAGGTGGGTATTATTAATTTTTGGATGGCCGTGCCAGTTGCCATGGTTATTTTTGTTTTTCCTCATTTTTTGTTGGGACTTTTTGGTCCTGAATATCCAGAAGCCATTTCTACTCTGAGGATACTGGGGATGGGGCAACTGATCAATGCCTTGTGCGGTCCTGTGCTGTATATTCTAAATATGACAGGAAAAGAAAAAGATTCTCAGAATATCATGTTATACGTTACCATTGTAAACGTGGTACTAAACGCTATTTTGATACCTATTTATGGAATATATGGGGCGGCTTGGGCCACTTCGGTATCTATGATTTTGTGGAATGTGGCAGCCGTTAGAAAAGTTGTCCAATATTATTCTGTTTGGCCCGTTTCTTTTTTGGATAAAATAGTGGAAGATGGATCCAAAAGTTAATTTGTTTTTAGTGGGGGCAGCCAAGGCGGGAACGACCGCACTTGCTCAATTGCTATCTCAGCAATCTAACGTCTTTTCTCCTACCCTCAAAGAACCTTGCCATTTTGGGAGTGATATTGATCCTTCTCAGTTTTCTAAAAATTACGCAAGCAGAGTGACTTTGCCCCAAGGGTATTTTAATACGCCAAAGAGAGAAAGCCTACACATGGCTTTTGTCAAAGATCCCAAGAATTACCAAAAACTGTATGAAGGTTCAGACTCTTTTGAATATAGATTGGACGCCTCTACAGTGTATCTTTCTAGTCAAAAGGCTTCGGAAGAAATTGCACAATACAATCCTTTTGCCAAAGTCTTGATTATACTGAGGGACCCTGCTCAAAGAGCGTATTCACATTATTTAATGGGTGTACAGATGGGGTTAATATCTACGTCATTTGAGGAAGCTTGGGAGCAAGATTTATTAAAAACCCCCAAGGGAATTGGACAGTCAGAGATGCTGTCAGAACTGGGATTGTACGCCGAGTCTATTAAAAGGTATTTATCAGTTTTCCCAAGAGAGCAAATTTGCTTTCTTTTGCATGAAGAATTTAGCCTAATGACACATGGTTTTAGTGAGTCTTTAGGTGGATTTTTAAAAATGCCTTTAGATTTTTCAGAGGTAACTCGTGAAAATACGTCCGTAGAAACCAAATACAAAAAGGTAAACAAGTGGATAAAGGGCAATGCCATGCTACAATCTGTAAAAGATAAGATGGCCCCACAGGTAGTTGGAAGAGTAAAAAAGTGGATGACCCAGGATGTTAGCCCTCTTTCTTCAGAAATGAGAGCTCACTTGACGGAATTCTACCAAGATGATATTATTGAAACGGAAGCGCTAACAGGCTTTGATTTAACCAAATGGAAAAAGTAAGTTATGGATTTTGATTCGTCCAATTTGATTGTATTTATGTTTAAGTGGAAGAAGCCACTGATCATTATTCCCCTAGTTACGGGTATTCTCGCTGCCGTTTTTACCGGTCCAAGTTTTATTGAGCCCCTATATGAGAGTTCCGTCATCGTGTTTCCTGCAACGACCAATTCCGTTTCAAAAGCACTCCTTCCGCAGCAGGGAGGTCAAACAGTAGACATTCTTGAGTTTGGAGCAGAGACTGAGGCGGAACAATTGCTTCAGATTCTAAATTCAGATCAAATCAGAAATCAAATTATCACCAAGTACAATTTGATGGATCATTATGATATTGATTCAGAAGGTCAGTATCCCAAAACACTATTGATTGATGCCTTTAACAGTAATATTAGCTTTAGAAGGACGGAATTTATGTCCGTAGAGATCAATGTTTTGGACACGGATCCGGATACTGCCATGATGATTGCCAATGATATTTCTAGATTATTGGATGTAGTTAAGAAGAATATCAAGAAGGAGCGTGCTCAGAGAGGAATAGATATTTTATCTGATGAGTACATTCGCGTACAGAGTGATGTAGATACCATGAAAGAAGCTTTAACATTGATACGTCAAAAAGGTGTTTTGGATTACGAATCACAAGTTCCCGTCCTCAATGAACAATTAGGGCTTGCATTGCTCAACAAAAACCAGGGCCTTGCAAATCAAATTCAGGCTCAATTAGATACTCTTGCTAAATACGGTGGTGAATTTATTTCCATAAGAGATGAGCTCTCTGTCCTAAAAGAAGCAGAAGTAAGACTAAAAATTTCTTTGGATCAAGCTAAAGTAGACCTCAATACTGACCTGCCTTCTACCTTTACTGTTAATGAGGCGTACCCTGCAGAAAAGAAAACCTACCCTGTTAGGTCTTTACTGGTGCTGATTTCTGCCTTTGCCGCCTTTGTGTTTACTTTGGTAGTTATTTTAATTCTCACTTCGGTTAAAAGTGTTCAAAAAGCATAGTCCATGGATTCTATGGAGCCCTCCAAACTGCTATTTGACCCCAAAGCCAAGTATGTCTACTTGGCTTCTGGTTTGTACATTCTATTGGCTTTGTTGGGCTTGGTTACTGAGAATTTTTGGGTTTTAGCTATTCCCTTTGCACTTTTGGTGGTATGGTTCGCGGTCTTTAGATTGGATTGGTTAATGTTGACCATTACGGCTCTGATCCCCTTGGGGATTACTCTAACGGATAAACAATTTAACTTGGGGTTATCCCTTCCTACCGAGCCCCTTTTATTTGGAGTTCTCTCCTTGGTCATTGTCCGTTTCTTAATGACGGGTCAGGTCAATGTTAAATTGCTAAAGCATCCTTTAAGCATAATTATCTGGGTGTATTTGTTGTGGATGTTTGTAACTACATTGACCAGTTCGATGCCCTTAGTTTCTTTAAAACACCTTATAGCAAGACTTTGGTTTATTATTCCTTTTTATGTGGTAATGTCACAGGTCTTTAGAAAGGACAAAGTGAATATTGATAGATTCTTTGCCTTGTATTTGGGTGCCCTTTGTGTTGCTGCAATCTATACCATTTATACACATAGTCAATATAGTTTTTCTAAACAGAGCTCTACCTGGGTAATGTTTCCCTTTTATAAGGAGCATACTTCTTGGGGAGCGGCACTTGCCATGTATTATCCTGTGAGTTGGGTCTTTTTATTGAGAGGCAAGTTAACGCCTGCTCTTAGACTGGCTGCAGGAGTTGCTGTAGGAATTATGACCTTGGCGCTTATCCTCTCATATACCAGAGCTGCTTGGGTAAGTGTTGTTGGGGCTGCAGCAGTTTATTTTGTGGTAAGATTTAAAGTCAAATGGTACCTATTGGTTTTGGCAGGTATGGGGGTTGTTTTATTTGGTTTTGCCAATCAAGAAGCAATTCTTAATAAATTCAATAAGAATACTCAAGATTCTTCTGAGAAATTAACTGAACACGTTCAGTCCATTTCTAATATAAGTACAGATGCTTCTAATCTGGAGAGAATTAATAGATGGAATTCCGCTTTGAGAATGTTTTCTGAACGACCCCATGTGGGATGGGGTCCGGGAACTTATATGTTTGTGTATGCTCCTTTTCAAAAACCCCACGAGAAAACCATTATATCCACCAATGGAGGAAACCGGGGGAATGCTCATAGCGAATACATTGGTCCCCTAGCAGAGAGCGGGGTGATGGGGCTCTTGACCGTCCTTGGGCTCGTTGTAGGTTTTTCTATCTATGGAGTTAAAGTTTATTACCGTTTAGATGATCAAAGGCTTAGAAGCCTAGGTATGGCGGCCATGCTGGGTTTAGTCACGTATTTCACCCACGGATTGCTCAATAATTTCTTAGATATGGACAAACTTAGTTTGCCGGTTTGGGGATTTATGGCAGTTATTGTCTCCTTGGATTTATACTATGATCCTTCCAAAACCCAAAGGAAAGGGTAATCATTCGTATTCTGAATAATGTTTAAAATACAGGTGTTTTTTTGAAAAGAAAGCAGTGCAAATCCTCATTTTAATTCCTTTTACCGATTATTTGTGTCAAATTTAATGTGCGTTTAAAGCAAATAATTACCTACAAGAAAAGTAAAGCTTCGCTGTTTACAGTGCTGCTCTTTACCCATTTTAGTATCTATGCTGTAGCATAGCAGACTTTATCTCTTCCCGGTATTGCGGTTCTTGAAGCTACGGCTCCAGGTGTTTACATGGACTACGTAAAAGTTTCTTTTGCCATGGCAGAGGCAATAGAAAGAGGTTTGACTTGAGCAGGCGCTATGTCTACTCTGGCTTTCTAGTAGCTGTTTAAACCGCATCTATGGAGTACTGTGGCATAACGGTTGCTGCTGAATGTGTCATCCGTAATTGGTGCTCAAAAGTGGATAGCTCTCTACATGGAAGGACCTCAAGGGTGGTATGAGTTCAGAAGATTTGACTTCACTAAGCCTAGAGGCATGGATTTATTTATGCACTCCATTGGCGAGCCCCTTTCTATTTTTAGTAGCATTTGTTTACAATATATTGTAAAATGTAGGCTACCATGTGCTTATCTATTCCTTGATTTTCTTGATAAGATCGGGAAGCATTCTTACCGCTGCAATTTCTCGGTGTCTCTTTCTGACCTCGTCAGCAGGATACCCAAAGTACGTCTTGCCGCCTTCTAGGTTTTTGGGGACGCCGGACTGAGCCAGTACTACCGCCTTGTCTCCTATGGTAACATCAGAACCTACCCCAACCTGGCCCCACATTGTAACTTGGTTGCCTATTGTAGAACACCCTGCAATGCCGGTTTGAGAGGCTATAAGACATTTTTCTCCCAATGTAGTGTCATGTCCTATTTGAATCTGGTTGTCTAGCTTAGAGCCTCTTCCAATACGAGTAGAGGAGGTGACTCCTCTGTCTATGGTGCAATTGGCTCCAATGTGTACATTGTCTTCTATAACTACGTTTCCACCTGATTTGAGTTGATCATATCCCTCGGGTCTATTCTTATAGTAAAACCCATCTCCTCCAATGGTGGTGTTTGCATGTATAACTACGTTATTTCCAATTTCGGTGTGGTCATAGATAGAAACATTGGGGTGGATAATACAGTTTGTTCCAATTTGCACGTGGTTACCAACTACAGCACCTGGTTGGATTACAGTCCCTTTACCAATTTTTGCGGAGTTAGCAACTTGAGCTGTCATGGGGACAAAGGGTCTAAACCGGTTGATCAGAGTCACAAAGTCCCTAAAGGGATCGTCCGATATCAAAAGCCCCTTGCCCTGGGGTACATCAACTTCTTTGTTGATTAGAACAGTGGTTGCAGCAGATTGTAAGGCTTTGTCATAATATTTTGGATGATCCACAAATACGATGTCCCCAGATTCTACCATATGAATCTCGTTGAGGCCGGTAATGACGTGGTCAGAAGGGCCTGCAAAAGAACAGTTAAGCCAACTGGCAACTTCCTCTAAGTGGTGCGAATTTGGGAATTTCATAGCTAGTCTTTAGCTCTTTCTTTGTACGATCCAGAAGCCGTATCCACTACGATGCGTTCCCCTTGCTCAATAAACAAAGGAACTCTTATCTCTGCGCCTGTTTCTAGGGTAGCTGGTTTGGTAGCGTTTGTGGCGGTATTTCCTTTTATTCCCGGTTCAGAATAGGTGATGGCCAGAGAAACAGAAGAAGGTAATTCTACACTCAAAGGTCTTTCTTCATCTGCATGAAAAACTACCTTACACTCCATACCGTCCAACAAAAACTGAGGAGCATTGATCAATTCCTTAGGAATCATAATCTGCTCATAATTGTCATTATTCATAAAGTGAAATCCCTCAGGATCGTTGTACAAAAACTGGTAGCTTCTAGTTTCTACACGAATTTCTTCAATTTTATTTCCTGCAGGAAAGGTATGTTCCAAAACTCTGCCTGTATTGAGGTTTCTCATTTTGGTACGCACAAAGGCAGCTCCTTTACCGGGCTTTACGTGCAGGAATTCTATGATGGAATAAGGATCCCCGTTGTAATTAATACACAGTCCGTTTCTAATGTCTGAGGTACTTGCCATGTTATGGATGTTTTGTGAAAATGTTTTCTTGTTATACAAACAAAAGTAGGCTATTCACACTACTTTTTGAAATGGTTCATTTCTATTGTCCTCTCGGCCAAAAAGTACTCTTCTTCTATGCGATTAGAAGCTACAATTACGGTCCTATTGGCGGAGTAGGTTTCTAGGGTATTCTTATACCACTCCACAGCAGCTCCATCCAAATTGGTATGGGGCTCATCGAGAAGTAGGAGGGGCGTTTGAGATAAGATGGCCAAGGATAGTTTGGCTCTTTGCTTCATTCCAGAGGAGAAATTGCCAATGCGCTTTTTTTTGACGGGTCCCAATTGAGAAATTTCGAGAACATCAGATTCAGAAAGGCCCGTAGCAAAGGGTTTGAATTTTTTGTGAAAAGAAATGAGCTCAGGAAATGTAAATTCCTCTACCAAATCTAAATAGGGCCCCGAAAAGCTCACTTGAGAAATAATGTCTTCTAAGGGAAGTTCTTGGCGGTTGATCAGGTGTTTTATAGTTCCTGAACTAGGGGCCAGTGAGCTAGCTAAAATCTTGAGTAGGGTGCTTTTTCCAGAACCATTGCCGCCTAGTAATGCCCATTTAGATCCTTGGGGAATACTTAAGGTTACGCCTCTAAAAATGATGTGGTGAAGAAAGGACTTTGAAATATTTTCAAGCTCTATTTCCATGGTTATCCCGCGAACTTAGAAAGGCTAAACCCCTTCATAATCCCCCTTTGAGAATTCTTAATAAAAGTCAGGATTTCATCCCTTTCCTTTGTAGGGTGAAATTCAGTTTCTATAATTTCTCCCGCCTGTGTGGTGTTAAAGTTCTTTTGGAACAACACGCGGTAAATATCTTGAATCTCGTTGATTTTAGTGTTGTCAAAGCCTCTTCGGCGTAAGCCAATGGAGTTTATTCCGGCAAAAGAAATAGGCTCTTTGGCCGCTTTTACATAAGGTGGAATGTCCTTTCTCACCAAAGATCCTCCTCCCACCATGGCATGAGATCCAATGGTTACAAATTGGTGAACTGCACTCAATCCTCCCAGGATGGCAAAATCACCCATAACAATATGTCCTGCTAAAGCGACTCCGTTTACGATGATGCAGTGGTTTCCTATAATACAATCGTGAGCCACGTGAGCATAGGCCATCAGAAGACAGTTTTTTCCAATGGTGGTTTGACCATTGGCCTTAGTCCCTCGGTTAATGGTAACACATTCTCTAATTATGGTTCCATCGCCAATTACGGCAAGTGAATCTTCTCCTTCAAATTTCAAATCTTGAGGTATGGCACTGATAACAGCTCCTGGGAAAATCCTACAGTTTTTGCCAATGCGAGCCCCTTCCATAATGGTTACATTGGATCCAATCCAAGTGCCTTCTCCAATTTCTACATTCTTGTGAATGGTGGTGAAGGGTTCAATAACTACCGTATCGGCAATTTTTGCTGAGGGGTGAACGTATGCTAAGGGCTGATTCATCGGTATAAATTTTTAACGAGTTGCCTTCACTCTTTCTTAGAAGGTGACTTGCTTGTGCTGTTTTTCAAATCATTCTATGTGAATGTATCTAGGAGAAAGCACGTATTGCTTTATTTTTCTTTAGAGATTTGGGCCATAAGAAGTGCTTCAGAAACCAGGGTGTTGCCAACATAGGCCTCTCCCTTCATCTGAACAATACCTCTTCTAATAGGTTCGGTTAGTTTTAGAGAAAACATTAATGTATCTCCTGGAACTACCTTTTTCTTAAACTTAACGTTCTCCATCTTGAGGAAGAACGTTAAATAATTTTCGGGATCAGGTACTGTACTTAACGCAAGGATTCCCCCTACTTGAGCCATGGCTTCTATTTGAAGAACCCCTGGCATTACTGGCGTTCCTGGAAAGTGCCCCACAAAGAAGGGCTCATTCATAGTCACGTTTTTAACTCCAATAATAAAGTCAGATCCCATGTCCATAATCTTATCTACCAAGAGGAATGGAGGTCTGTGAGGTAGCACTTCTTGAATGGCCGTAACATCCATTAAGGGAGTGGCGTTAAAGTCTACCAAGGGTCCTTTTTGACCCTTTTCTGTTTTACGTATTGCTTGCATAACCAATTTTGCGAATTCTGTATTGGCCATATGGCCGGGTTTGGTAGCCAATATTCTTCCCTTGAGGGGACGACCAATAAGGGTTAAATCTCCTACAACATCTAAAAGTTTGTGTCGAGCGGCTTCATTGGGAAAATGAAGATCCAAATTGTCTAAGATTCCATTGGATTTTACCTGTACAGAATCTTTGTTAAAGGCTTTTTTGAGTTTGTCAAAGGATTCCTTAGAAGGCTCTTTGTCAACGTATACTATAGCATTATTTAGATCACCGCCCTTTATAAGACCATTGTCTAAGAGAAACTCTAATTCATGCAAAAAACTAAAGGTTCTGGAACTGGCAAACTCTGATTTAAAATCAGCAAGCTTGTCCATATGTGCATTTTGAGATCCTAAGACCTTGGTCTCATAGTCTACCATTACGGTAACTTGATAGTGATCAGATGGGATGGCCATTATCTCTATTCCAGAGTCGTCAGAATAGACAATGGGTTCTGTAATTTCGAAGTAATTTCTCTTAGCCTTTTGTACTTGAATTTGGGCCTTTTCAAGGACTTCTATAAAGGCGATAGAAGAACCATCCATAATGGGAGGTTCCGGAGCATTGAGTTCTACAAGACAATTGTCAATGCCCAATCCTGTTAAGGCGGCGAGTACATGTTCTACAGTATTTACCTCGGCTCCATTTTGAGAAAGAGTGGTTCCCCTATCCGTTGTAGAAACCCAAGTCGCAAGAGCCTCAACGGTAGGTTGATTTTCTAGATCCATCCTCTTAAAGGCAATCCCATGATTCTCACCAGCAGGTTTAAATGTCATAGAGACGTCCTTGCCCGTGTGAAGTCCTACCCCATTAAGGGAGACGGAATTAACTATAGTTTGTTGGTTACTCATTTGCGTAGTAGGTTTTTCTATTTCTTAGAAAAGAGTGAAGGTAACTTTTTAAAATAGACATAGGAGCGATTGTAGTCCCCAATGTTAAAGGCAGGTGAACCCATCACCACAGATTTATCTTTTAGGTCAGAAGATATACCGGACTGAGCGGCTATTTTAACACCATTGCCAATAACGATATGTCCTGCAATACCTACCTGGCCACCAATCATGCAATCGGCCCCGATTTTGGTGCTTCCAGCAATTCCGGTTTGGGCAGCAATCACGGTGTTTTTGCCAATCTCTACATTGTGGGCTATTTGAATGAGATTGTCAATTTTTACTCCTTGACGTATGATGGTAGATCCTAAAGTAGCCCTATCAATGGTGCTGTTGGCTCCCACTTCTACGCCTTCTTCAATAATCACATTCCCTATCTGGGCTACTTTGTTGTATTGATTGTCTGCATTGGGGGCAAAACCAAAGCCGTCTCCGCCAATTATGACCCCACTGTGAAGCGTTACTTTGGCTCCGATAGAACAATCGTGATATATTTTTACTCCCGCATAAAGGATGCAGTCATCACCAATGGTGACGTTGTCTCCTATGGATACTTGAGCATAAATTTTTACATTTTTTCCTATGGTAACGTTCTTTCCTATGGAGGTAAATGCATCCACAAAAATGTCTTCGCCATAAGTGGCGCTGTCGTGAATAAAGGAATTTTCATGAATACCCTCTACCGCGTGTTGCATGGAGTTGTAAACCTCCAGAAGCTTTGCAAAAGAAGCATATGCATCCTCTACAGCCACCAGTGTAGCAGAAATCTCTCCCTCTGCCTTAAAGGACTTGTTTACAATAACAATAGATGCACTTGTGGTGTAAATATGAGATGTGTATTGAGGATTGGCCAGAAAGGAAAGAGTCCCTGGCTTGCCTTCCTCTATTTTTGAAAGATTAGACACGACTGCGTTTTCGTCTCCAATAACCTCGCCCTCAAGGAGTTCGGAAATTTGTTTTGCGGTAAATTCCATTGAGCCAAAAATACTAAAAAAAATGAGGGAATTAAGGCCTTCGCATGTATTCCTCAGGGTAACAAACAAAGTGTTTGGTTACTCTTTTGGACAATGCCGAGATGTTGAGCTGATCCGCGACCTGAGCAATGTCCTGAGTAGTACCGTCCTTGTAGAGGAGGTAAATCTTGTCCTTGCTAGGGTTATATGCGTGATTATCAATGCTTTCTTCTATCAAAAAGTACTGGGCTTCTTCTTTAGAAATACCCTTGTCAGCAGCTATTTTTTCTAGAATTAGAGAGCGTTCTTTCTCCTGCAAAGGAGCTTCTAAGATTTGTACTTTAAACAAACTGCGATTGAGTATAGACAAACTTAAACTAGCAAGCACGGCATCATCGCAGTGAACCCATTCTTTTAAAGCTCCAATAATGTCATAATCATCCAGCTGAGCGAATGATTTTAACAGGGAGGGATTTTGTTCAAAATTTTGATGGGTTAGGTGGTTGGATAGAAAAACCCTGAGCGAGTTGGAGGCAAATAGCTCCGCTCCAGATAGGGCTAATTCTCTTGCCCTTAAAAGGGTTTTTACAATCATGAACTCAGCGCTGATTACCGTCTTGTGCAAGTAGACTTGCCAATACATAAATCGGCGGGCCACAATGAATTTTTCTACAGAATAGATCCCCTTGGCATCTATTACCAGTTCGTCATTGTGAAGGTTGAGCATAGTGAGTAACCTTTCTGAATTAATAGCCCCTTCGGTAACTCCTGTATAGAAGCTGTCGCGGCGCAAATAATCCAATCTATCCATATCCAATTGACTGCTGATAAGCTGATGAAGAAATACTTTGGGGTAATTTCCTTTGAATATTTGAATGGCCAACGTTAAATCGCCGTTAAACTCTCGGTTTAAATCCTCCATAAATAGGAGTCCAAGCTGCTCGTGATTGATGCCTTTTACCAAGGTGTGTTCCAAGGCATGACTAAAAGGACCATGGCCAATATCATGTAATAAAATGGCTATGCAAGCCGCTTCTTCTTCTTCGTTGGAGATGCTATGTCCCTTACTTCTAAGTATTTGAATAGCCTGTTGAGTAAGGTGCATGGCGCCCAGTGCGTGATGAAACCGGGTGTGGTACGCGCCGGGGTATACCAAATAGGTAAACCCCAATTGACTGATTCTTCGGAGCCTTTGAAAATAGGGATGCTCTAATAAATCAAAAATCTTTTCGTTGGGAATGGTAATGAAACCATAAATGGGGTCGTTGAAAATTTTATTTTTATTAATGGAATTCAAACAATTTGGTTTTTCTACCTTCAAAGGTACGTGAAAGGCCCCTAGAAATTAACTTTTAGTTTCTGTATTTAGGCTAAAGTATACGTAATTTTATAAAAAAACACGATGAGTACTATTCAGATATTATGGGTTGATGACGAAATTGACCTACTCAAGCCCCATGTTATGTTCTTGGAACAGAAGGGATATGAGGTAGAGACCGTAAACAACGGGTCAGATGCTCTCGAAGTCTTGGAAGAAAAGAACTTTGACATTGTCTTTTTGGACGAAAATATGCCTGGACTCAATGGGTTAGAAACGCTTACTAAGATCAAAGAAAAGGATACAGAACTCCCCGTGGTCATGATTACCAAGAGTGAGGAAGAATCCATTATGGAAGATGCCATAGGCTCCCATATTTCTGACTATTTGATCAAACCGGTCAATCCCAATCAGATTTTGTTGACTCTCAAGAAAAACCTTGACATTAGAAGATTGGTCACAGAGAAGACCAATCTCAATTATCAGCAAGAATTCAGACAGATTGGTATGGATTTAGGGTCGGTAAATTCTCTGGAAGAATGGGAGGACATGTACAAGAGATTGGTTTATTGGGAGTTGGAGTTGGACAAGTTGGATGATGATTCCATGAAGGAAATTTTGGCCATGCAAAAGCGTGAAGCCAATGACTTATTTAGCCAATTTGTTCACAATAACTATGAAGATTGGATTGTAAATGAAGAAAAGGGAAAGGTTTTCTCTCATCAAGCTTTTAATCAATTTGTGGGCCCTTCTTTGAGAAATAAAGAGAAGGTCTTTTTAATTGTTATTGACAACCTCCGCTGGGATCAGTGGAAGGTCATTCAAAAAGAAATCAATTCTTGGTATCGCACCGATGTAGAAGAGACCTATACGGCCATGCTTCCCACTGCTACTCAATATGCGAGAAATGCCTTTTTTGCAGGATTGCTGCCCACAGACATAAAAAAGAAGTTTGGAGATAAATGGGTAGGGGAGCAAGATGATGATGGAAAAAATTTACACGAGGACTTTTTCTTAAAAGAACAACTTAAAAGACTGGGTTTGGGAGAATTAAAAATCAACTACACAAAGGTTACACAGCATCAATTTGGTAAAAAGTATGCAGAAAAGCTCTCCAATTTGATGAGTAATGACCTCAATGTGTTGGTCTACAATTTTGTAGATATGCTCTCTCATTCCAAAACAGAAATGGAAGTGATTCGGGAACTCGCGGAAGGAGAAAAGGCCTATAGGTCACTAACCCTGAGTTGGTTTAAGAACTCACCGCTTTCTGAAGTCATAAGACAACTTGCATCTAAGGATTACAAGGTGATGATTACTACCGATCACGGGACGGTAAATGTGAGCTCTCCATCTAAAGTTATTGGCGAGAAAAATTTAAATACCAATTTGAGATATAAGCTCGGAAGGAATATTTCTTACAACAAGAAAGAAGTTTTTGAGATCACCAATCCACAAGCCGTTGGGTTACCTACCTCAAGTTTTACGGATGTAGCTATTTTTGCCAAAGAAGATACCTTTTTTGCCTATCCAAATAATTACAATCACTATGTAAAATACTACAGGGATACGTATCAGCATGGAGGAGTGTCTTTAGAGGAAATGATTATCCCCTTTGTTACCCTGACTAAGAAATAATGAGCGATCTAACCAAGTATTCTGTTGCTTCACTGGTTGAGCTTCCCGCTGCTACCCTAGCAATGGCAAGCCAAATCAAAGAACCGGTTTTGTTGTTTTACGGAGCAATGGGAGCGGGAAAGACCACCACCATAAAAAGTCTCTGTAAGGCATTAGGTGTTATAGATGAAGTTAGCAGCCCTACTTTTTCTTTGGTAAACGAATATGCGACCCAAGACGGGAGTAGGGTTTATCATTTTGACATGTACAGAATAGAATCTGAGGAGGAGGTTTATGATATGGGCTATGAAGAATACTTCTACAGCGGAGATATATGCCTAGTGGAATGGCCAGAAAAAATCCCTAACTTACTTCCTGAAAAATTCGGAAGAATTACCATAGAACAAAAACACCAAACTAGAGAGATATCTGTGGAGCCCTCTTGCCAAAAAGAATAAAAATGTTTCCCTTTTCAGCTGAACAACTACTACCTCAAGAAGAAAAATTAGCCATTGGAAAAAAGAAAGGATCCCTACAAATTGGGTTACCTAAAGAAACCTGTTTGCAAGAAAACAGAGTGGGACTGTCTCCCCAAGGTGTTCATCTTTTGGTCAGCAATGGCCACGAAGTTATTGTAGAATCCGGAGCGGGTCTTGGCGCTAGATATTCAGATACGGACTACAGTGAAGTAGGGGCTCAAATAGCACATTCTCCCCAACAGGTATTTGAGGCCAATCTCATCCTAAAGATAGAACCGCCAAGTATGGAGGAGCTGGACTTTATGAAATCACACCAAATCTTGTTTTCTGCCCTTCAGCTCAAGACTTGTACAAAGGAGTTTTTTGAAAAACTCATGAAAAAAAAGATAACCGCAATTTCCTATGAGCACATGCAAGATGAGGAAGGAATGATTCCCGTGGTGCGCTGTATGTCTGAGATTGCAGGAGGTGCTGCCATTCAGTTGGCTTCAGAATATTTGAGTAATGCAAACCATGGAAAGGGATATCTCTTTGGAGGTGTAACCGGAGTTCCTCCCACAGAAGTGGTGATTATTGGCGCGGGAACGGTTGGTACTTATGCTGCTAAAAACGCCCAAGCCCTGGGTGCATACGTCAAGGTATTTGACAATAGTTTGAGTAGACTCAAGAGAATGCAAGACACTCTACCCAATGATGTGTTTACGTGTATACTCTCTCCTAAGATTTTAGAAAAAGCACTTATTCGGTGCGATGTAGCCATTGGAGCCATGAGAGCTCGTGAGGGTAGGACTCCTTGTATGGTAAGTGAAGACATGGTTTCTAAAATGAAAAAGGGTTCGGTAATTATTGATGTATCCATTGATCAAGGGGGAGTGTTTGAGACCTCAGAGGTAACCAATCACGAGGATCCCATTTGTGTAAAACACGGGGTTATTCACTACGGAGTACCCAACCTGACTTCTAGAGTTAGCAGAACGGCCTCTTTTAGCCTGTCCAATATTTTTGCACCTATGCTGGAGTCCATCTCAGAAGAAGGTGGAATAGAAAATGCACTTCAATACAGGCCCGGACTCAGAAAGGGAATGTATATGTCCAATGGGGTTTTGACCAACAAAGCCATAGGTGAATGGTTTGATTTGCCCTACACAGAAGTAAATATACATTTTGGCGATTTGTAAGAGTCAAATCTTACTTTTACTCCCAATTAATTTCAGATATGGCCTTACTCAAGCGATTTGGATACTACACCCTCGGGGTGGTTTTAGGAAGTGTACTGGTGATTGTCTTCTTTGGGGACCGCGATTTACAATGTTCCTATTTTCCCAATGACAGGGTGCTAAGCGATCTTAGAAAAAAAGAAATGAATTTTTCGGCGGAAGCCCAATGCAAATGGAACTGTTATTCATTGGATTCTGCTGCCTACCACCATATTTTTAACAATGGACAAATAGACTTTTCCAAGTCCCAGACCAAGGGAACGAGACCTAAGGTCTATTACATTGAATCCGGAAAATTTACCCCAATTTTTTCTATAGAGGTAGAAAATAGAGATTCTAGCGCTACTGTAATTGATTTTTCTGCTGTCACCGAGTCCTCAAGGGACTGCGACTGCTAAGCTTTTTTCTTTCGGGCCATCACTTCACTTTCTAAAAGAGAGAGTTCTCTTCCCGTTTGACCAGCAACAGAGGTGTTTTCTTCTGCTCGTCTAAAGAGATAGGGCATCACATCTTTTACAGGCCCAAAGGGTAGGTACTTAACCACGTTGTATCCAAGATGAGAAAGGTTAAAAGAAATATGATCAGACATGCCATAGAGTTGCGCAAACCAAATGCGTTCATCATCTATTTTAAGTCCCTTTTTCTCCATCAGATCGACCAATAATTTGGAGGACTCCTCGTTGTGCGTTCCTGCTACAAGTGCAATGTCATCTATGTGGTCTACAATGTAGGTTAGGGCTTGGTTGTAATCTGTATCCGTAGCTTCTTTAGAAGGTTGTATAGGGCTTCTGTAACCCCTCTTTTCTGCTCGATCCCTCTCTTTTTCCATATAGGCGCCTCTTACGACCTTGACACCAATTTTGTAACCGTGTTCTGTAGCGTGGGACCAGGCGTTTTTTAGAAACTCCACCCTGTCCCATCTATACATTTGAAGGGTATTGTAAACAATGGGTTTTACCGTATTGTATTTCATCATAAGCTCCTGTACAATATGATCAATTCCATCCTGAATCCATGACTCCTCTGCATCCACTAAAACGGGATTTCCCGCTTGGTGTGCTGCTTCGGCAATGGCATAAAATCGGGACATTATTTTTTCCCATTCTTTATTCTCTTCGGGGCTAAGAGTTTCTTTTCGGTTTACCTTTTCGTAAAGTGCAAATCGGCCCAAGCCCGTGGGTTTAAAAACGGTTAAGGGCACCCCTGAGTTGGTCTTAGAAACCTCAATGGTTTCTATGATGGTGTCTCTTGTGAAATCAAAATCGGATTCAGACTCTTTTCCTTCTACGGAATAATCTAAAATGGTATACACTTTTGCGCCCAATAGTTTGTGGATGGCCGCTTGACATTCTTCTATGGTTTCTCCTCCTACAAAGTGTTTGTAGACAGTGGCTTTAATAGCCCCTCTAATGGGAAGGCCCATTCTAAAGCTCAGTTTGGTAAGGGCTTTTCCTGTATTTACCAGTGTAGGATGGGAAAGGGTTTTAAATAAAAAGTAAGCTTGTCTAAGCTCGCTAAGACTCTTGTTGGCAAAGGCAACTTCGGTATTTGAAAAGTCAATCTTCATGGGCAGAAAAGTAGTGTAATAAACTTAGAACAAAAGAATTACAAAATAGTTACACCTCTAGTATCTCACCTTGAAGACTCCGGGAATTTCTCCACACTATAGGTGGGAGACCACTGTGGGTCCAAGGTCAATGTAGAGCAGCACAAATATCCTTACGAAGATACAGCGTAATTGATAACTTTGCAGACATATGGTTCAAAATACATCCTTTTTCCCGCCCATCTATTTTGGAATAGACGCCCTAAAGTCATGTAATGAATGGCTTCAGGAAAAGTCTTCAGACTTTTCTAAGGTTTTTATTCTGGTGGACGAAAATACTCAGCAATTCTGTTTACCTGCATTTTTGGGGAGTATCCCTGCGATCTCTGATTATGAATTGTTAGAAATTCCCTTTGGAGAGGAGAGTAAATCTCTGGCCATTGCCGATCAGTTATGGCGTGTTTTGTTGGAGTTAGGTGCCGATAGAAAAGCGCTGTTGATCAACCTAGGCGGTGGGGTAGTTTCTGACTTGGGTGGATTTGTTGCAGGCACCTATATGCGAGGTATAGAGTACATTAATGTTCCTACTTCTCTTTTGGCCCAAGTAGACGCTTCTGCTGGAGGAAAAACAGGATTGGACTTGGGTGTAGTAAAGAATGCGGTGGGTCTTTTTAATTCCCCTGCGGCCGTTTTTGTATTTCCTGAATTTATTAGCACCCTTCATCCCGAAGAAATAAAATCGGGATATGCCGAGATATTAAAGCACGGCTTAATAGCAGAGGCTGACCACTTTTTCCATGCCATGGAAGAACCTGAATTGGGATCCGATAGCTTTATTACTCTCATAGGCAAAAGCATAGAAATCAAGAATTCCATTGTTGTTGAGGATCCTTTGGAGGCTGGAAGGAGAAAGGTTTTAAACTTTGGCCATACGGTGGGACATGCTCTAGAGTCCTTTATGATGAATACGGATAGACCCATTAGCCACGGAGAAGGTGTTGCAGCCGGTATGATTGTAGAGACGGTTCTGAGTCTGCACCACAATGGACTTTCCCAAAAGGAGGCAGACGGAATACTTCAGGCTCTGCACGCCCTGTACGGACAACTCCCCGTTTCTTCTGATTACATTCCGGATCTATTGGATTTAATGACCAAAGACAAAAAGAACACTAAGGGCAAGCTTAAATTTTCTCTTTTGCAAGAAATTGGAAAATGCTCATTTGATGTGGAAGTTTCTAAGGATTCAGTTAGGGAAGTCCTTACAGAGTACTGTGTCTAATTCCAGGGAATCCAAATACCCATTGAGATTTCTGTATTATGGTTTTCTCCTTGACTACAAAACACCTGAACCTTTCCCCATTTGGGATGAGCCAATATCAGCCCAGCCTCTAAGCCACGACCGCTAACTGCCGCAAATGGAAATCCAGGACCTACTCTAGGCTTGGGTCGGTATAGAACAGCCGAGGGTGCAGTCCAAAACCCAAATATGCCTGAGGTTTTCCAAAGATTAAAAGCAAAGGGTTCCACAGAAACACCCCACCAATGATTCCATGTGTTTTGGTGATATGCCTGAATGGAATACAATGATATTTGGGAGTAGGGTTTCCACCGAATCCTTGAACGCAGTATACCCGAATAGGTAATTCTTGCTTCCATAAGTTGAGACCAATTAAACAGAGAACCCAAGGGTAAGAGTATTCCGGTTTGAAGTGTTTGTGAGCCTTTAGAATATCCCCATCGCCCATTCAGAATAATTCCAAAAGGGGAGGAAAGACTGGTTTGTAAACTTGTTTCTTCTGACCGTTTGGATAGGTAAAACCCACCCAAATCCTCTAGCCCTTCCAGATGAGGTCTTTGGGTAAATACCCACCCCAAGGTGTATTGATTAGGAAGTGTCCAGAGAGACTGCCAGGTAAAGGCTAATTGATTCTGGGTGGAGTACATCCACTCCGTTTGTGTGTATACTCCGTCTTTGTTGTATTGAAAATAAAGACTCAGTCTATCTTGAAAAGGCATGGGCGCTTGAGGGTCAAAATGAGGCTGAGATTTGTGAATATAGGCCACTCCCCAGAGACCTCCTGCAAAGGACTTTTCTAGGAAAACAGATGCCTGATGCTGAAGGGCCTTGTTGTATCCAGGAGCCCTTGGGTCTTTGGGTGTGGACACCATTTTTTGATTGATTTCTCCGAAGTTGATCAACGTGCGTTTTCTCCAGCCCGCAGAAACTCCCAGGGACAAAGCATTTGTATTCCATTGGGCGGATAGGCCCCTAAAAGCTCTTTGTTCGAGAAATCCAGAGTAGCCTCTAAATGAAGATCCCATTCTAAGAACTTGAAGGGGTTCATACAACTTAGTCATAGAAAACTCAGTCTGTAGAGAAAGTCCTGTGCCTATGCGAGATTGTATATCACCTAAAACAAATTTCCAATGAGGGAGAGCATGAGGTTTAAACTGAAGGTAAAAAGTATGATGATTTATTTTTTTTTCTGCCAACCAAGGTTCTAAATAATCCCTCTCCAAAGCCAAGCCCCACTCCCAATCACCAAAAGACGCTGCCAGTCCCCATCTTTCGGGACGGAGCCTAAAGTCCATGGCAGTAGAGATTTGGGTTTGATAAAATCCCCTGATTTTAAATTTACTTTTTACAGAAAACCTCTTGGGTCTAAGACTGTACCTGTTGCGCAAAGCTTCTACCTTTTGAGGCGTATATCCCGGGAGGTCAAAAAGAGGATACCAACTGTGAATTTCTCTCATAGATCGCAAATAGGTCCAAAGGGTATATGCGTCAAACTCAGAAATTCCCGGGGTTTGAGAAAGGTCTATTACTGTAGCATTGTGCAGGGATTCTCTAGGGTGCCATGGGATTTCAATTTGACTATATTCCTCCGCCCATTGCCCCCGTAAAGTGAAACCTGTCCCAACAGTTAGAATGCATCCCAAACCAAGGCGCAGACAAATAGCTTTAGTTCCCTTCATGCCAACCTCCTCCCCAATAGGTAATCCAATGAATATTGGGAGAATACACAAAGCCCATGGTCCATATAAAACGGCCGGTGGCAATGGACCATTTAATACGAGTCCACCGCCCGGAGGGGCTCCAGCTCAAGCGCAACGGGATACCCATTCCATGGGTAAGAACACCGATTTCCCATGAATGGAAAGGGGCAGCAGAACTAAGGGTTACCCTTAAAAATGGGCTTAGGTTTTGGTACCTATATTGAATCCCCAATATCCCCATTGAGGGCGACGCAGAATCCGACGGCCACTGGACGACGGATTCTAGGGCGTAGCTTCCTTTTGACCAGAGCCAAGAAAGGGTTGAGGTTAACTGTGGATAATGAGAATGACCGTCAAAGCGGTGTTCCGTATAGGTCAATGCTACGCCCCATTTGCCCCAATCAGTAGAGATTCCACTGCAAAGTTGATAGGCGTTAAAGGAGTAAATGGCGTCGCCCTGTTCCGTCCACTCCAATCCAAGACTCCAGTGAGGACTTCCCAAACTGGCTTGAACTCTGTTCAAGTTAGATCCTGGTAAATCTGAATACCTCTTGTGAAAAATAGCTGAAGACCAACCCTCTGGAATTCTCGTAGGCAAGGAGGCTTGCCATTGATTTTTTAAGGGAAAAAGCTCAATGGAGGTTTGGGCAGAGCAGCAAAAACTGAAAAACAACCAAAAAATAAAGATTAATAGAAGTCTTTTTAAAATAGGCATATGACTCAATAGAGGGGTTATTTAAATAAGTTACTTCGGATTTTAGCTCGGGTACAAATCCCAATTGGGAGGAAAAGGCTATTTTCATGGAGTGAAACACCTTTTGGCTTATCTTTTCTCTCTATCGGTATCATGGGTTTGTGCCCAAGAATATGCCTTTTCTTCCCGCAATGTCCAGGATGGATTGCCGGTTTCTACCGTAAATGATATTGTTCAGGATCCCGCAGGATTTTTATGGATAGCCACCGAGGGTGGGGGAGTCGTGGTGTATGATGGCATTTCATTCACAGTCAGTAAGTTAGATCTTCCTTCTCCCTTTGTTTCTAGTTTAAAAATAGAAGGGGATTCTCTATGGATCGGAACCGAAAAGGGGCTGGCCTTGAGGGTAATGTCTCCAAGTGGAAAGACCAAGGATACCTTGTATTCTTCTACGGGCAGAGTGCATTTTATCCAAAGGATTAACGGTGTTTTATGGGTCGGTTCTCGCAATGGGTTATTTAAAAAATCAGGAGGAGAAATCACTCGAATACAAACCCTTCAAGATGTGTATGATATAGAAATTCTTGGAGATTCTCTATGGGTAGCCTCGAGAGAGGGACTGTATCTTTCTACTTCTGCAAAACCTCAAAAGCGAATATCTTCTCTTCCTCATAAAACCTTAACTCATTCCCAAAAATGGGGATTGCTAGGCAGCGACTACCAGAAAGTATATTGCTTGGTGCCTGCCCTGTCTTCCGAAGCTTCAGATGCCACATTCGCTCCAATTTATTCAAAGGACATAAGATCGGTAGTCAGTGTAGACGGTCAGCTTTATATGGGCTCTTACTACACGGGACTTTTGATTTTTGGTGATAGAGGATTGCAGACCTATTCTAAAGACAACGGATTGGTTGACCCCAAATTAAGAACAGTTTTTGTGGACAATCAAGGGAGTGTATGGCTAGGAGGTCTAGCGAGTTTAACACGATTTGTAGAACCCGAACTTTCCCTTTTGACTCGCGAAGATGGCTTGCCTGAATCGGAAGTTTGGTCTGTGTATTCTGGGGAAAGTACTTGGTTGGGAATGTCCCAAGGAATAGTCTCTTTACCCTCACAAAATCATTCAAAAAATATCCCCCTCAGCAGGGCTGCGACCGGTATTGTTTTGGCCATGGCGGAGTGGGAAGGTCAACTTTATTTGGCTACAGAAAGTGGTTTGTGGGTAAAGAGTAAAAATCAGGCATTAACTCCCATTGGTTACAACATGGGCTTACCTCAAGACTTTGTATTTTCTGTTTGTACTCACAAAGGTGAATTAGTGGTAGCCACAGGTTCAGGATTATACATCACCCAAAGAGGAAGGTTTAGTCCAATAGATATGGATAACGCCATCATTACACAGGTTCTCTCGGATTCTAACCTGCTGTATATTGTAACTGCCAACAAGGGGATTTTCACTTTTTCTGATGATAGAGTACAGTCTATTAGCATTCCTGAAATCCCGCTGGATAGCACCACCATTACTCATGTAGCAGTAAACCACGGTAGCCTTTATTTGGGTACCTCCAATAGGGGATTATACCTTTTGGAGGAGGAAGGGGTTTTTCACTTAGAACAAACGGATGGTCTTACCTCTAATCTTATTTGGTCTGTCCTGGCAATTGATTCTTCTCAATTGTGGGTTGGAACCGAAAAAGGAGTTCAAGCTTTACTCAAAAAAGGCGGGAGATGGTGGCCACAGTCGGTATTGGGAGGGCAGAATTCAGAAATAACCTTAGAGTGCAACGTGGGTGCGGTTTCTCATGATCCTATCCTAAACAAAATCTACTGGGGAACTACTCAAGGACTGGCAAGGGTAGACCTATCTAGTCTTTGTTTTGACAACCCCCAGCAACCTGTACAGATCAGTAGGATAGACCTTTTCTTTAATACAGAAACCGATTGGTCCTCTTATGCAAAACCCAGTAAAGCCTGGAGCGCCACCCCCGAGAATTTACAATTGCCCTATGACCAGAATTATCTTAGGTTTAAATACGTACAGCCCATTGCCTCAGATGAATTGGAGTACAGATATAGACTCATTGGGCAAGATGCTTCGTGGACTCTAGCAGGTAGTTCTATGGAGGCGGTATTTACAAATATTCCGTCGGGTAGATTTACCTTTAGTGTTCAATCTAAAGGAGTACATCAGGAATGGCCGGAATATCAAACTACCTATTCTTTTTCTATAGCGCCTCCGTTTTGGTACACCTGGTGGTTTATTGCTCTTTTGGCAATTGCCCTTGGTGGGTCTACTGTGTTTTACATTCAATTCAGAATCAAGAGGGCCCAGAGTCAATTGGATTTAGAAAACCAAATGATGGACCTAGAAAGAAAGGCCTTGCGATTGCAAATGAATCCGCATTTTGTTTTTAATGCCTTGGATGCGATTTCTGGGTTTATCTTTAAAAACGAGCCGCAATCTGCAGTAAAGTATTTAAATAGTTTTGCCAAATTAATGAGGTTGACTCTAGAGACCAGTAGGGAACACTTTATTCCACTTGAGAGTGAGGTGCGTTTACTGTCTCATTACTTAGAATTAGAAGCTTTGCGATTTAAGGGGAAATTCACCTATGACCTAACCATTAGTCCGGACCTAGATACCTATGAGGTAGCCATTCCTCCCATGCTAATTCAACCTCATATAGAAAATGCAATTTTGCATGGGCTCAGGCCAAAAGAAACTCAAGATGGCAAGGTTACTATTGTCTTTGAACCCTTGGAGGAGGACACTTTAAAATGTACTATTTCTGACAATGGTATAGGCAGAGAAAAGTCCAAGGAGAAGGCCGTTCAGGAGACCGGAAAAAAATCTTTAGCCACAGAAATTACCCAAGAGAGAATTGCCTTAATGAACAAGACCAATACATTTAAACTATCCTTTGAGATATTAGATCTCAAGGAATCCAATGGCGACGCCATTGGTACACAAGTGGTTTTGATTATCCCCACAGAAGAAGACTTCTAGCCCATTGCCAAGGCGCTTTGGAAAAATATCCATCATTTATTTAGCGTTTACTATGCGTCTCACTTCTTTTAATCATTGCGATTTATAGGAATCAGAGGGATTGACTACATTTAGTATCAAATCCAGACGCCATGCTAAAAGCACTTATTGTTGATGACGAAGCCAACTCAAGAGACTCCTTAGGAGGAAAGCTCAAGTTGTTTTGTCCAGAGATCACAGAGATTTACGAGGCAGAAGATGTGGCAACCGCTGTGTCTCATATAGAAGCCCATAAGCCCCATGTAATATTTTTGGATGTAAAACTTTCGGGAGAGAGTGGTTTTGAGGTTATAGAGCATTTTCAGAATAATGACGAGGACATTCCTTCCGAAATTATCTTTACCACGGCTCATGATGAATATGCAATAAAGGCGATAAAATTTAGTGCCTTGGATTATTTGCTCAAACCCATTGATGCAGAAGATTTAGTAAAGGCCGTTCGCAAGGTAGGCCCAACCACAAAATCTTCTTCTTCGGCAAATATTAATGTTCTATTAGAGAACTTTAGACAGGCTCAGGATTCTCCCAAAAAGATTGTAATTCCTTCTTCTGATGGTATGCATATACTTAGGGTGTCCGAAATTATGCGCTGCGAAAGCTCCTCTAATTATACCCAATTCTTTTTGACCAATGGCAAAAAGTTATTGGCCTCAAAAACGCTCAAGGAATTTGATAATATGCTTACGGATTACAATTTTGAGCGCATTCACAAGAGCCATTTGATCAATATGAATTACGTAAAAAAATACGTTCAGGCTGATGGCGGATATGTGGTTATGGATGACGAATCTAGAATTCCAGTTGCCAATCGCAAGAAAGAACATCTAGTGACCTATTTAAAAAGCATGTAAATTGCATTATAGGATTACTCGTAAATAATTAGCGCTCCCAAGGGGGCGCTTTTTTTATGGATGAGATTTTCTTCTTTACCCATTTAGGTCTTTCTAACCTGACATTTATCATTCCCTACACAAATAATTACTCCGACCTTTTTAGGGAAATAAAATAACACTCAACGCTATGCAAAATACAAAAGTCCATATCCAAGACCTTCATGATGATCACGCTATGTGGATTAATGAATTGGGTTTCTTTAACCAGCAATTAGATTTTTTTAATCGGCGATTAGAAGAAGTCGTTAAGAGATATACCCGCCAAGAAGTACTTCAAGAAGTAGAGTACTTTCAAAATCAATTTATCATTCAAAAAGATCTGTTGCAAACCCTTATGCACCACTATAAAGTTGAGGAGCAAAAGCTAAGTAAATTGGCAACACAACACCCAGTGGCCATAGATAGAGTACTTTTTGAGGACCACCCCACAGAAAGGGAACAAATGAAGCAGTTTGTTATTATCTATCAAGAATTGAGAAATAAATACCTCACCTTTTTGGAAAGGTATATGTAAAAAAAAGCGCCCCATGGGGCGCTTTTTTGATTTTTATTTTCTGAAAATCACCTATTGTTTGGATTCTAGGTCCTCTGCTGACTTTAATACTTTTGCCTTTAAACCTTCTTTATAAGAAAGGACTTTATTGAGGACCTCTGGATTTTGGCTTCCCACAATTTGTGCAGCTAAAATTCCAGCGTTAAGCCCTCCGTCCAAAGCCACAGTAGCTACGGGAACTCCTCCAGGCATTTGAAGAATGGATAAAACCGAATCCCAGCCATCTATTGAATTTCTAGATTTTACAGGAACTCCTATTACGGGAAGTGGACTCATACTTGCAACCATTCCCGGCAGATGGGCGGCTCCTCCTGCTCCAGCTATAATGGCATGGAGGCCTCGGGTGTGCGCTTGGGTCGCGTATTCGAATAATCTTTCGGGTGTGCGATGTGCAGATACAATGGTAATCTCATATGGGATTCCCATTTCGTTAAGAAAATCGGCTGCAGGCTGCATTACAGGTAGGTCGCTTTGGCTTCCCATGATAATTCCAATCATACTTTTTTCTTTATTAAACTATTGTCCGTTGTTATTCAATATTACTTGGCTTCTACGCGAATGTGATCTTTGGCTATTTTAGCCATTTCCCTTGCCTCTTCTGGGGTAGGTCCTACCACCGTTACATGGCCCATTTTTCTAAACGGTCGGGTATCTGTCTTCCCGTATATATGAATGTTTACTCCTTCCATTCCTAGAAGGTTAGAATATCCGGCATATACGACTTCTCCCGTATGCCCTTCGGATCCAACTAAGTTAGCCATTACAGCAGGACATTTGATGCGAGTGCTCCCAAGGGGCATGTCCAAGACAGCTCTAATTTGTTGTTCAAATTGAGAGGTGTAGTTGGATTCTATGGTAAGGTGGCCTGAGTTATGAGTTCTGGGGGCTACTTCATTTACAAGAATTTCACCGTCTTCGGTAAGAAACATTTCGACGGCCATAAGTCCGACTATGTCAAAAGCTTCTGCCGTCTTTTTGGCCAGTTCCTGTGCCTTTGCCTCCAGAGCTGGTGATAGAGTAGAAGGACATATTACAAATTCTACTTGATTAGCTGTGGGATGAAACTCCATTTCTACCGTAGGGTAGGTCTGTAGGGTTCCCGAGGGAGTGCGAGCAACAATAACGCTTATTTCTTTTTGAAAGGGAACAAGGTCTTCTGCCAAACAACTGCCACCACCCAATTTATTGAGGTCTTCTTCTGTTCTTACAACATGAACTCCAAATCCATCATAACCCCCTTCCGCTGCCTTCCAGACAAAGGGGAGAGAAAGGGCTCCGGATCTCGCTGAGGCTATTAGCTCTTCCGCTGAGTCAAAAACGGTAAATGGAGCCGTGGGAATATCCCTTTCTGCATAAAAATTCTTTTGTCTGACCTTGTTTTGAATGAGTTTTAGAACCTTGGGTTGAGGATATACTTTAACCCCCTTGGATTCCAATTCTTCCAAGGCTTCTACGTTTACCGCTTCAATTTCTATAGTAAGAACATCTACATCAGAACCAAAATCTACAACCGTCTGGAAATCTTTTAAGTCTCCTTGAACAAAGCGATTAGACGCTAGTTTTCCCGGTGCATCTGCAGAAGGATCCATTACCTTAGTGGTGATGTCATACTTGCGCGTTTCTGTTAAAAGCATTTTTCCTAGTTGTCCTCCCCCTAAAATCCCGAGGGTAAAATTGCGGTTAGAAAACAAGTCTTTCATGTAGGTATCCGTTTGTGATTAAGCGCCCTTTAATGTTCACTATTTAAATGCAAAGGTACAATCTCTGTAAGAGGATGCACAGAATAAATTTTCCCAGTTGATTTTTCTATACAACGATATCGGGTTCTCATCTTTTTTACCTTGGTTAGTACCAGTCCATTGGACACAGAAAAAGTAGTGTCTGAGGGTAAACTTTCTAAGGTGATTTTTGGTTTTTGGCCTCTAAGGGCCGAAAGTAATTCTAGGTCATAACAAGAGCTTGACTTTACATTCTGAAAGTATTTTGCTAAGGCACGTCTTTGTTTTTCTGAATACACAGAGGAAGAAAAGTGGGGAGCAAAGAGCTGTCTAAAGGTGTTTTTCCACTCCACTCCATGAGGTTTTACCCGTGTGTTGTGTTCTAGAAAAACCTTGTAATGGGCCAATTCATGAACTAAGGTCAAGAGAAATTCTCCTGGTGAAAGGTCGTTGTTAATAGAAATGGCTGGGGGTTTTCCTTGGTGTGGAAATCTAAAATCCCCCAATTTTGTTTTGCGGGGCTTCGAAATTCTCAAAGTAAAAGCATCCCAAGTCTGCCATTGAGAAGTCAAGAGAGTTATGGTTTCTTCTGGAAGGTATTGATTAAGACGATGGTTGCTCATGATCAGATTCTACGGATGAAAAGGAAGGGCAGTCACAATCAGAGGCTTTACATCCCCCCAATCCAAGCAAAAGTCCCAGAGTAATAGCAGTATAAAAAAAGAATTTCTTCATTGCGTAATGCTTGTCAATATAGCAACAAAATTAGTTTAATTTAGCAGTATGATTTATCAAATGATAGATGGCATAGGCCACTATTTCATTTTGTTGTCCCGGGTTTTTAAGAAACCGGAAAAATGGGTTGAATTTCGCAAAAGCCTATTTAAGGAGATAGACCAACTGGGTTTAGACTCTTTGGGTATTGTTGCTATTATTTCTCTTTTTGTGGGAGCGGTTGTAACCATACAAACTGCATTAAACCTAGACGATCCGTTAATCCCAAATTATTACGTAGCCATTGCTACAAGGGAATCCATTGTCCTTGAGTTTTCTCCCACCATGATCAGCCTTATTCTAGCGGGTAAAGTGGGATCTAATATTGCATCCACAATAGGGACCATGAGAGTGACAGAGCAAATAGATGCCTTGGAGGTTATGGGAATTAATTCAGCAAGTTTTTTGATTTTGCCCAAGATCGTGGCCTGTTTACTCTTTAATCCACTACTTATTGTGGTCTCCATGAGTTTGGGGCTTTTTGGTGGATACCTTGCGGGAAGCCTTACCGGAATGGTTGGGACCTCTGACTTTTTGATGGGTCTGCAAATGGGTTTTAACCCTTTTTACATTACCTACGCTCTCATAAAAACAGTCGTTTTTGCCTTTATGATATCTTCTGTTTCTGCCTATTATGGATACACCGTAAAGGGTGGAGCTATAGCCGTAGGGAAGTCTTCTACAGACGCTGTGGTCAATAGCTCGGTTACTATTATTTTAACCAATTATCTCCTTACGGATATTCTATTGAGTTAATGATAGAGGTAAATAACATACATAAGTCATTTTCTGAAAATCACGTCCTCAAAGGCATTGATGTAGCTTTTGAAAAGGGTAAGGCCAATTTAATTATTGGTAGATCGGGTTCTGGAAAAACCGTTTTTCTTAAATCTGTTCTCGGACTTCATACGGTAGACAAGGGAGAAATCACTTTTGATGGAAGGTCTTTGTCATCCATGAATAAGAAGCAAAGAAAACAACTGAGACAAGAAATTGGAATGGTTTTTCAGGGAGGTGCTCTTTTTGATTCCCAGACAGTAGAAGAAAACGTAATGTTCCCTTTAAACATGTTTTCTGGAATGACTACTGCAGAGAGAAAGAAGCGTGTTGATTTTTGTTTGGAGAGAGTGAACCTAGTAAATGCCAATAAGTTATTCCCTGCAGAAATTTCCGGAGGGATGCAAAAACGCGTTGCCATTGCTAGGGCAATAGCCATGAATCCAAAATACCTCTTTTGTGATGAGCCCAATTCGGGTTTGGATCCAGAAACCAGTATTGTAATAGACAATTTGATTAGGGAAATTACCGTAGAGTTCGATATTACTACGGTTATCAATACCCACGACATGAACTCAGTTTTAGAAATTGGAGATCACGTGGTGCTTCTCAAGGAGGGATACAAGGTATGGGAGGGTTCCAATGAAGACGTATTGACTTCTGACAATTCAGATGTAATAGACTACGTCTTTAAGTCTAATCTGTTTAAAAAGGTACGCACGGCTCTTTTGGGTTCTTAGGAGCTTATTTTTTTATAGCCCGTAAAGGAAGGTGAACAACCGCCTTGGTTTCAAAAAAATCCTCTGAGAAAAAGTCCGACAAATGGTAAATCCTGCACATAGAAAAAGAGGCCAATTCCTCTGATAAATCACCTCCTTTAAGGTAGAGAATACCATTTTCTAAATCGTTTTTGGATTTTGGTTCAAACTTGTTTTTTACCCAGGTCACAAATTTAGGCATCGCGGTAACTGCCCTAGAAATTACAAAGTCAAATTTACCAGGGGCACTTTCTGCCCTCATGTGATACGCTTCAACATTGGTAAGCCCCAATGCTTCACTGACCTCTTTGACCACCTTTATTTTCTTCCCAATGCTATCTACTAAGACAAAATGGGTTTCAGGATATAGAATAGCTAAAGGAATTCCTGGAAATCCACCTCCTGTACCTACATCTAAAACCCTTGTGTGAGGATTAAAGCTCATTACCTTGGCAATTCCTAAAGAGTGCAATACATGGCGTATATAGAGCTCGTCAATGTCTTTTCTAGAAATCACATTGATTTGCTGATTCCAATGTGCATACAAACCTCCCAATTGTTCAAATTGATCTTTTTGTCTTGGAGTCAAATCCGGAAAGTACTTATCTATTGTATCGCTTACCATCTCTTAGGTTTTCCAAAGGACAAATTTACAAATTGTTGAATTGCGGTTGTACTCAAAAGAAGAGCTTCCATCAAGGGGAACATAAACAGGGTCTTGCTCCGGTTTAATTTGTGGTTTATTGCTGCGTATACAGCCCAGGCAATTACCCATCTAGATAATGCAATTCCCAAAATCAGCGGACTTGTGTATTGATCAAAAAGCAGAGAGGGAATCCATCCAAGATAGGATATCATGAGCGATGAAAAATAGAGACCCAGCCAAAGTTTATGGGAAAGCTTGTATTGAGAGGAAGTAGAGTAATGCCTTCTCTTTTGTCTAAACCATTCTGTAAATGTTTCCTTGGGCGGGCTGATGGTTTGAGCATTCTTGTCTATGACAACGCTTACGTTGTTTGAGGTGGCTGCGGATTGTATAAAAAGATCATCATCCCCAGAAGGTATGTGCATATGTCTCACAAACCCCTTGTGTTTAAAAAAAAGCTCTGAGGTGTATCCCATATTTCTTCCTACCCCCATATAGGGCATTCCCCATGAAGCCGCAGATAGGTAATGGGTAGCTGTTTGTAAGGTTTCCCATTGTATCATGGCATTGAGAAGGGTGGGTTGGGCTTGGTATCCTCCAAATCCTAAAACAATGTCTTTATCTAGAAAAGAAGAAGACATTTCACGAATCCAATTTTCACTGGAGGGAATACAATCTGCATCAATAAATAATAGATTGGGATATTGAGCGGCCTTAATCCCCAAGGTCAACCCGTATTTTTTTCCCTTGTAAAAGTGATCGTTTTCTGGCACGTTGACCACTCGTAAGTGAGTTGTGTTTTTTGATAATTTAGATAAAACCTCTTCCGTCTCATCTCTGCTTTGGTCATTGATAGCGACTACCTCAAATTCGGGGTACTTTTGGTTGAGGAGATGTGGCAAGTGTTTTGCGAAATTGACTTCTTCATTCCTACCACAAACAATAACCGATACCGGTGGGGAGGAGGATGCAAATGGCCTCTTCTTGGGTTTCCACAGAAGCCTGCTGAAGAGCAAAGAAAATAGGATTTGAACCGAGAGGGCTGCTATCCAAATATAGGAGATAATTTCTGCGATCATTGGGGGGCGTTCGGTGAGACGAAAATACCATTTTTTGAAGGACTTGCCTTAAATGGGAAGTCAAAAAAAAGCCCCACCCTTGATAGATATCAAAGATGAGGACTTTTTAGGTTGAATAGAGTATTGCTTATAGCGTCTTTAGTCAGGATAAACCTGTTCTTGTCTTGCTTAAGAGGCTTTGATGGTGCCTTTTTCAGCCTTCTAATTTAATAACGCTATATCTTTAATAAAGGTTGGGTGTCGTCTCAATTTTTTTGAAGTTTTTGATGTGTGGACCTTCCGACACTCTCAATTTTGATGATATATGCCCCTGATTTCCAGTCGGATGTTTCCAGACGAGAGCTTATTTGACCCGTAGAAAAAAAGTTGCCTTCTGCCACTTTTTTTCCCAAAACGGTGTAGGCTTCCCAAGTGTAGTCACCACTTTCATCGACGGCAATTTCAAAGTAGTCATCTGCTGGGTTGGGGTAGAGAGAGGCGTTTAGAGAGTATTCCTCAATTCCAATGGGACAGAAAAGAAATCCAGTACAAATATTTGTTCTTATCCAAGGAGCATTGACTGCCGAAGAACCGCTAATCCCAGCAAACCATTGGGTATTCTTAACATAGAGTAAGGAGTGTAAAGGGTTTTGAGCAACCGTAGCATCATTTGCTAAGGTTACCTCCCCTTGAGAATTGTCCATATATACAATTACGTAATAAGAACCTGCAGGCATAGAAACAAATGAGGAATTCGGGTTTATTAGAGGAACCGTCACAATGTTATCTATATCCGATGAGTCTAAAATTTTCACCCCATATCCCAATAGATTGTTTGGAACCGAGTCAAACAGATTAGCTCCCGCCGTATCCACTACAATGATTTCAATTTTCCCTCCCACTTCAGAGTTGGGGCCAGTTCTTACATCTACGGAGAATATGGCTTCACTATTCAAAAACTCAATCATAGAAGCAAGCCCTTTGATGTCATAGTTGGGTGTACCAATGTAATTCGAGATTTGATTGTAGTCTAAGGACATTAGAGAATCTCCTAGGTGAAATGTTATGGTGTCCTCTAGACTTGGATGGTTAGAGCCACCTAAAGAATCTGACAAAAACCTTGTTCTAAATACCAAGGTATCGGTTTGTACGGGTGTCCATGAAGGGGTGCTTAAGTCGTTTGGCCAAAGAGTGTCACCTGGATGTAAGATGGCAATTGTAGGAGAGTTTAAAGTAGTTATTAACCCTCCAGAACTCCAAACTTCGGTACTCAAGTAGCAATTGGTTTGTGGTTGTGAACCGCTGTTCCAAACGCTGGCTCTTAATTCTTGTGAACGAATTTGTTTGATAGTTGAATACCCATATCTACCACTGTTTACATGTCCGTTGTTGATGATATCCACATTCTGAAAAGGCGAAACAGGAATCCATTCCACTGCATGTTTTGGAGGCTCTACAATCTCCAGATCATCAATCATCCAGAAGTAGTAGCCGTCGTTTTCACCCATCTCAAATCGGATCATGACTTGAGAATTCCCTGCCAAGTTTGCGGGAAGGGGCATCTCCTCTGTATTGTAAGGAGCGGTGGTGTAGGCACTGGGCACATTGTACAACGCTACGGTGTCAGGCCAAGTGATTCCTCCGTCTCCAGAAAAGAGAACTCGGTATTTGGCAGCAAACTTTCGTGCGTATGAATAAAACTGAAGCCTATAGGCTGTTCCCGGACTCAGTCCAGAAAGATCAATGGTATTTGTGGTCAACTGTCCCAAATGGGGAGTAGGCGCAAGGCCGTTTCCAAAATTGCCAGCCACGCCTCCGTTGTCCAAATAGTCAGAATCAAAAATCACAAAGCCATTGCCTTGAGAAGGAGATTGTATGGGGTCAAAACTGGAATAGCCGCCAATGGACCCCGTATCTTTATTGGGGGAGGTGCTGGGGCCTCTGTATACCCATCGAGCTTCAGGAGCTGGATTCACCACATTGTTGGTGTCCAAACACACGGAGGTCCAACCGGCCGGAATGCCACTAGCAAAGTCCTCTGACCAATGAATGGTTGTTGATGCGAATTTGTTAGCCGATGAATTTTTCTGTTTCGTAAATAGGTTTTCTGCTTTGTGTTTAGGAGGATTGTATTCGGATAGGTTTTGTCCCCAAAGGGTTTCCACACAGAAAAGAGAGAAAAGGAGTAGAATTTGATTCATAGGTAAAAGAGTGGATTGAGGTAGAGTAATAATCGAGTCGTAATAAGTTACTCATTACCTGCTAGAAATTCAAAAATACTAACTGCTTTAGACCAATCGTTGTTTATGGGGCCATGGGATTTTCGTTTTAGGCCATAAAAAAACCCCGACCATTTGGCCGGGGTTCTATATGTAGAAAAATAATTTCTAGTTGAGGACTCTTCTTATTGAACAGTCAACTTGAAAGTACCTACTCTCTCTCCGTTAACGATGTTCAAGAAGTAAACACCTGGAGTCAAGGTAGAAAGGTCAAGTCTTTCAACACCGTTAGCAACAACTTCTACCTCGTTAGAGATAACTGTTTGTCCAACCATGTTGATAACATTCATTTCGTAAGATCCAGCTTCTTCCATGCTGATATTGATGTAACCGTTAGTTGGGTTAGGGTAAGCCTTAACACCAGTCAATTCAGTTTCTTCTTCAATACCTACGCTCATACAAGCTGCTGCAGTTGCTGCAGGACAAGTAATTGCGTGAATCCATGGAGATTCAAGAGTAGTAGAGTTGTTAAACCCTGTGTACCACTGAGCACCTGAGATGTACATGATAGAAGCAACACCTGGTTGGTTGAAAGTACCGTCGTTTGCGATACGAACCTCACCGTTGGCGTTAGACATTCTAGCAACGATTACGTAAGAACCTGCAGTCATGTAGGGTACATTTCCGTTAGCGTCTTGTACAGGAATATTAATTACTGTACCAGGATCAGCAGAACCTAGAGTGTAAGATCCATACGCCAAGTTAGTTCCTGGAGTTGCAGCACTAAAGTCGAAACCTGCAGTATCATATACTTCGATTTCGATAAAACCACCAGCTTCTGAAACCGTTGAAAGTCTTAAGTCAACAGAGAAAAGACGCTCGTCGTTCAAGAAATCAAACTGAGATCCGATAGCTTGGATGTCAGACATGTCTGTGCCGATAGAGTTAGAGAATGTTCCAAAGTCTAAAGACATAACATCTTCTGATACAAGGAAATAAAAAGTGTCTGTCAAGTATGGATAATCTACTCCGTTGATAGAGTCAGAAACGAACTTGTACACCATAGTGTAAGCACCTTCAGCGGTTGGAGTCCATGCTGGAGTAACCAAGTCGTTGTAGTTTAACGTATCACCTGAAGCCATTGAAGCTGCAACTGGAGAAGAAAGGGTAGTAACAATAGAACCACCTGTCCAGATTTCAACATCTAGTTTACAGTTGGTCTGAGTTTCTGAACCTTTGTTCAGTACGTTTGAGTCAAACTCGATAGAACGAACTTGCTTCAAAGTCATACGACCATACTTAGGGCTTGCACCGTTAGCGTTGTAGATAATGTCATGCTCAGGAGCACCTTGCCATGGAGTCCAATCTACTGCATGCTTAGGAAGATCAGAGATCTCGATATCATCAAGCATCCAGAAGTAGTATGCATCAGGACCTGTCATAACAAAACGAATCATTGCGTTAGAAGCTCCAGCCATAGCTGCAGGCATCACAAACGTCTCAGTTGCATTTGTCGCAGTTGCGTTGTTAACTCCCAATGCGCTGTAAACGTCTACTGTATCTGTCCAAGTAGTTCCTCCGTCAATAGAGTAAACAATAAGGAAGTCAGCGGTGAACTTTCTAGCATAAGAGTTAAATCGAAGTTGTAGTTGTTGACCTGCAGCAGCAGAAAGATCGATAGTATCTGTGGTCAAAACCCCTGTGTGAGGAGTTGGAGCGATACCGTTTCCAAAGTTTCCGGCAATCCCTGCATTGTCAAGGAAGTCAGAATCAAAAATAACAAAACCATTAGCTGCAGTGGGTGAAGCGATAGGATCAAAGCTTGAGTAACCACCTAGAGAACCGGTGTCATTTGCAGGAGAGGTACTTGGCCCTCTGTAGTTCCAGTCTGCACCTGGAGCTGTGTTTACGTTGCCGATGGCATCTAAACATTCGTTGGTCCATCCAGCAGGAATACCTGCTGCAAAGTCTTCTGACCAATAAGATACTGCCGATGTTTTAGAGGCAGTTTGATTTTTCCATTCCATTTGGCCTTTGTCTGCCTTGTATTGAACAGCTGGGATCTCTGTGGCTGTTTGTGCCATCAAAGCGCTTCCCGCAAAGGTGAAGAGAACAAGATTTGTAATTTTTTTCATGATTTACACGGATTTTATTTGTAACAAATTTAATCTTTTCACAAAGAAGAGGAAAATTTTTATTGCAACAAATATAAAATTGTATTTATTGCAATAAAAAAACTCCGTCTACCCTGCTATATAATAACGGCGACGGAGTTAAAAGGGTTGAGAAAACTCTTGTTTTTTTTATAACACTTGGTGTTATTCTTCCATAAAGGAAGAGATGGGTTCACATGTACATATTAAATTTCTATCTCCATACGCGTCATCTACTCTTCGTACAGAAGGCCAAAATTTATTGGCCATTAAATGATCTAATGGGAAAGCCGCTTGTTCTCTTGTGTAAGGATAGCTCCATTCATTTGCGGTAATCATGGGTAATGTGTGGGGAGCATTTTTAAGAGGATTGTTGGATTCATCTGAATTTCCAAGTATCACTTCTTCTATTTCATGCTTAATAGAAATCATTGCTTTACAGAACCTATCCAATTCCCCCTTGTTTTCACTTTCTGTGGGCTCTACCATAACGGTTCCAGCAACAGGGAAAGAAACGGTAGGAGCATGGAAGCCATAATCCATCAATCGCTTGGCTATATCTGTAACCTCTATGCCTGCTGCTTTCTTAAAGGGTCTGCAGTCCAAAATCATTTCGTGAGCACAACGTCCATTTTCTCCTGAGTAGAGAACTGGGAAGTGGGGTTCAAGAAGGGCCTTCATGTAGTTGGCGTTGAGGATGGCAAACTCAGTAGATGATTTGAGTCCATCTGCTCCAAGCATTTTAATGTAGGCGTAAGAGATGATTAAAATGAGACCTGATCCGTATGGAGCTGCCGAAATCCCTGAGATGGCTTGTCCTCCCCCTGTAGAAATCACAGCATTTCCTGGTAGAAAGGGTCTTAAATGATCCTTAACGCAGATGGGCCCCATCCCCGGGCCTCCACCTCCGTGCGGAATTGCAAACGTTTTGTGTAGGTTGAGGTGACATACATCCGCTCCAATTAGACCGGGACTAGTCAGCCCTACTTGGGCGTTCATATTGGCACCATCCATATATACTTGGCCTCCGTGTTGGTGAATAATATCAGTCACCTCTTTTACAGAAGCTTCAAATACTCCATGTGTAGAAGGATAGGTAATCATAAGAGCCGCAAGTTCGTCACTGTACTTTTCTGCTTTTTGACGTAAATCATCTACGTCAATATTTCCCTTCTCATCACATTTAACGACCACAACTTTCATTCCTGCCATTACGGCAGAAGCCGGATTGGTTCCGTGTGCAGAAGAGGGAATGATGGCAATGTTTCTATGACCTTCTCCGCGACTTTTATGGAAGGCACGGATAACCATTAGACCTGCGAATTCTCCTTGAGCCCCCGAGTTGGGTTGGAGTGATACGGCATCAAAACCTGTGATTTCTGCCAGGTCTTTTTCTAATTCTTGAATAATGTATTGGTATCCCTTAGCCTGGTTTTTAGGAACAAAGGGATGGATGTTTGCAAACGAAGGCCAAGTTAGCGGAATCATCTCCGTGGCAGCATTCAACTTCATGGTACATGACCCTAGGGGGATCATACTGTGGTTAAGGGAAAGATCTTTTCTTTCTAAACTCTTGATGTATCTCATCATTTCAGTTTCCGAATGATATAAATTAAATACATCGTGAGTCATAAACTCAGAAGTTCTGTGTGCATGGATTGGCAGTGCATCTGTGCTTATGAGTTCAGATATCTCTGAGGTCTTTACTCCTTTTGCTTCGGCTAAAACCGATACAATATCATTAAGGGCCGCCATGTTGGTGGTCTCATTGATAGAGATTCCCAAAAGGTTGTTGTTAATATGTCTAAAATTGATTCCCTTTTGGTCAGAAATGGTTCTTACACGCATGTAGTCAACATCTGCTAAGTCTATCTGAAGGGTATCAAAATAATTTTTGTTGAGTTGGTTGTACCCTAGCTTCTCTAGTTCTGCAGAAAGAGTTACTGCCGAGCGGTGAATTTTAGAGGCGATGTGCTTAAGTCCCTTTTGTCCATGGTACACTCCGTACATTCCAGCCATAACAGCCAATAAAACTTGAGCAGTACAAATATTAGAAGTAGCCCTATCTCTCTTTATGTGCTGTTCACGGGTTTGCAAGGCCATTCTCAAAGCTTCCTTACCATCTATATCTATGGTTTTTCCAATAATTCTACCCGGGATCAGGCGCTTGTAAGATTCTTTAGTAGCAAAAAACGCAGCGTGGGGTCCACCGTAACCCAATGGGATTCCAAATCTTTGGGTGGTACCAACTACTACATCTGCTCCCCATTCTCCCGGAGGTGTGAGGAGGACTAAACTCATGATATCTGCAGCAACTGCTACACCCATTCCATTTTCTTTGGCCTTGGTAACCCAGTCAGAATATTCGGGAACTTTTCCATTAACAGTTGGATATTGTAAAAGGCAACCAAAAAAGTCATCAGAGAAAGCAAAGTGATGGTGATCCCCGATTACCAAATCAATACCCATAGGTATAGCTCTGGTTTTTAGCAGGTCTATGTTTTGAGGTAAACAGTCCTTAGAAACAAAAAACTTATTAGCACCTGCTTTGGCTTGGGCTCTGGAACGAGCGTTAAACAGCATGAGCATTGCTTCGGCAGCAGCTGTGGCCTCATCCAAAAGTGAGGCGTTGGCCAATTCCATTCCAGTCAACTCGGTGACCATGGTTTGGAAATTCAGAAGGGCCTCAAGACGACCTTGGGCAATTTCTGCTTGGTAGGGCGTATACGCTGTATACCAACCTGGATTTTCTAAAATATTTCTTTGAATAACACCGGGTAAAATGGTGTTGTGGTAGCCCAAGCCAATGTAGGTTCTGTATACCTTGTTCTTTCTCGCTTGCTCCTGAATATGAACCATAAATTCATGTTCCGTCATGGCGGGTTCCATTTTCATGGATTCGTGGAGTCTGATGTCTGCGGGAACAGTTTCAGAAATCAACTGTTCTAAAGAATCCACACCAATGGTTTTGAGCATGTCATTTGAATCCTCTATTTTGGGACCGATGTGTCTGTGTGCAAAAGAATTAATATCCATGTGTAAAAGGGCTTCTAATAATGGGTGGCAAAGGTAATCTAATTCCCTAAATTTACCTCAGCCAAATGATGAGAACTTTTCCGGGTATAACCCATAGAGTTGCTCCATTGTTTAAGAGAAATATAACTTGTGAATTTTCTAAGACATATCACCTATAGTAACGTGGTTGTTAGCCTCTCTGCTACTGCATTAACTGCTTCTACTTTTTTTTACGAAACAAAGGTGGATGTCTACTACCTATTATTGGTGTTTTTTGCCACTCTTTTTGTCTATACATACGCTCGTTTTTTTGAAGGAGAATCGGTTGATTACCAAAATTCAGAAATCACCAAATGGCACAAGTCCCATAGGAGGTGGGTATGGTTTATTGTGGTTTTCTCTGTTTTGGCTTCTATTGTTTTTGCCTATGCTTCTCTTACTCGAGAACAATGGGCTTTTGGGTTTTTATTGGCAGCTATTTCCTTAGCGTACCCATTGGGTCTGCGATTTAAGGGAGTACAGTCTACCTTTAAACCCTTGAGGGAGAGCCCTGGAATCAAATTGCTAGCCATTGCAGGAGTATGGGTGGCGGTTTCCGTTGTATTTCCTCTGTGGAATCAATGGAAATGGGTGGACTTAGCCTTGGGATTGAGTCGCTTCTTTTTTATTCTTGCCATTACCATTCCCTTTGACATAAGGGATTATCGCGAAGATTCACCTCAAATGTGGACTCTACCTATGATTTGGGGCAGAATGAGGGCCTGGCAAATGGCTTTGATATCCGGTGGATTAAGTGCCGTGCTCCTAATGGTTTATGGATTTAATAATTCGGTTCCTACAACATTAATTGCAGGTGAATTGTTAGGACATAGTTACGCACTTATTTGGGTGTATAGAAGTCCAAAGCAAAACCAGGATTTGTACTTTAGTTTTTGGCTGGAGATTTCTCCCATCATCTTATTTTCCTGCCTCTATTTATTCTCTTACATTTAGACCAAATTTTCAGAAAGATGGACTACCGCTATGACGAAGCCTTTGCTAAAGAAATGGATCAAAAAGATTCATTGGCATCGTATCGTTCACAATTTCACATACCGCAGCACAACGGAAGAGATGTGCTTTACTTTACAGGTAATTCTTTAGGATTACAACCCAAGAAAACAGAAGAATATATTCAGCAGGAGCTCAAGGATTGGAAAGATCATGGTGTAGAAGGACACTTTAATGCCAAAAGGCCCTGGATGCCTTATCATGAGCAATTCACCAAATCATTGGCAAGACTTACGGGTGCCAAAGAAGAGGAAGTAGTATCCATGGGAACTTTGACCAATAATTTGCACCTTTTAATGGTGTCATTTTACAGACCTACACCCACTAGAAATAAAATTCTATGTGAGGCCAAAGCCTTTCCAAGTGATCAATATGCATTGGCATCTCAATTGCGATTTCACGGATACTCGCAAGATTCTCTTTTGGAAATAGCCCCTAGAGAGGGAGCGTTTACTCTTTCTGAGGAGGATATATACCAAGCCATAGAGCAACAAGGAGATAAGATTGCCCTTTTGATGATGGGGGGAGTTAATTATTACACAGGTCAAAAATTTGACATGCAAGGCATTACGGCTGCAGCCCGTGCAAAGGGGATAACTGTTGGTTGGGACCTTGCCCATGCCATGGGTAACATAGAGCTTAATCTTCACGATTGGGATGTAGATTTTGCGGCGTGGTGTACCTATAAATATGTGAATTCAGGACCCGGCGCCATTGCAGGTATTTTTGTGAATGAAAGACATCTCGGAAATCCTGACATCCCCCGTTTTGAAGGTTGGTGGGGACATGAAAGAGAGACTCGATTTGCCATGCCGGATCAATTTGTTCCCATGGTAACCGCAGAAGCTTGGCAATTGTCAAATGCCCCTGTTTTTTCTATGGCTCCCCAAAGAGCGTCCCTAGATATCTTTGATTCTGTGGACTTAATGGAGTTAAGGGCAAAATCAAAGGCGCTTTCTGGATATTTAGAATTTGTTCTAAAAGAAGTAGGTAAGTCCTCAGGAAATTTCTTTGAGATGATAACGCCTGTGGGGTGGGAGGCCCGAGGAGCTCAGGTCTCTGTTTTTCTTCACGGTCAAGGTCGCTCCCTTTTTGATAAATTAATGGAGAATGGAGTCATAGCGGATTGGCGAGAGCCCAATGTGATACGAATGGCTCCCGTCCCCCTTTACAATACATTTATGGATGTTTACGAGTTCGGAAAAATCCTAGAAAAAGCTTTAATATAATGAGTAAAAAAGTAACCATTGTAGGTGCTGGTTTGGTAGGTTCTTTATGGGCTGCCTATTGCGCAAAAAGAGGATATAATGTTGAGGTTTTTGAACGAAGACCCGACGTTAGAAAAAGTGGTGGATACGGCGGAAGGTCTATTAATCTTGCTCTTTCTGATAGGGGATGGAAGGCCCTAGAAGGGGTAGGGCTAGGTGCCGAAATCAAGAAGATGGCCATACCTATGTACAAGAGAATTATGCACTCAGCAGAAGGCGTGATTACCGAGCAGGCATATGGAGCAGAAGGTCAAGCCATTTATTCCGTCTCAAGAGGAGGGCTTAACGAAAGACTTATGGATCTTGCGGAGCGCAGTCCGGAGGTGAAAATTACCTTTGACTCAAAGTGTACGGGTGTTGATTTTTCTACGGGTTCTACTCACTTTGAGGTAGAAGGAAAGCCAAGAACCGTAGATGCAGATATTGTTTTTGGTACAGACGGAGCTTTTTCTGCCATCCGAGCTGCAATGCAAAAAACCTCACGATTCAATTACTCTCAGGAGTACATAGACCACGGTTACAAAGAGCTTACAATCCCTGCCAATCCAGATGGCACTCACCAGTTGGAGGTAGAAGCTTTACATATTTGGCCCCGTGGAGGATATATGTTGATTGCTCTTCCCAATTTGGATGGATCATTTACATGTACACTATTCTTTCCTTATGTGGGAGAGCATAGCTTTGAAGCTTTAGATACCACGCCCAAAGCGGCACAATTCTTTAAGGATGTCTTTAAGGATGCGTATGATTTGATGCCCACCTTTGAACAGGATTGGGAAAATAACCCCACCGCTCCTTTGGTAATTATAAGATGTGCTCCTTGGACTCGCAACGGAAAAGTTGCCTTGATGGGCGATGCGTCTCATGCCATTGTTCCCTTCTATGGACAAGGAATGAATTCTGGATTTGAAGATTGTACCATTCTCAATCAACTTTTAGAAGAAATGGGCGATTCTGACCTGAAAGGACTTCTTGAAGCGTATCAAGAAGAACGCATTCCTAATGGAAATGCCATAGCAGACCTAGCGATGAGAAATTTTGTGGAAATGAGGGATCTTACTGCAAACCCAAGGTTTTTATTGAGAAAAAAAATAGAGGCCAAAATAGCCTCTAAGTATCCGGATAAATGGTTACCTCTTTATTCAATGGTAACCTTTAGTCATATTCCTTATCACAAGGCATTGGCTATGGGTCAAAAGCAAGACCAAATAATGGAAGCGATAATGGATAGACCAGATGTTGCCCAACAATGGGATTCCCAAGAAATAGAGGATGCCATCATGGCTCAGGTCTAGTTAGAACAAAAAACATCATAAAAAAAGCCATTCTCCAGAGAATGGCTTTTTTGTTTTCCGCTTGGTTATCTTGTTTATTTTACCAGCTTAATGGTTTGAATAGTCATAATTCCATTACTTGGGTCTTCTACATAGGTTATAGAAAAGTTGAAATTGGTACCCGAAAGGGTTTCTATGTCCATGGTGTCCTCATAAAAGACCATTTGATTGTCTCCAATTAACGCCCAATCAAAAGCATCTACTTGTATGCCAGAAGAATCAACGTTTCCTGTCATATCATTGTTAAAGGTCACGGTGTAGGGAGTGATATCTTCAAATTCTGAAGTGTCGATGATTCCTGGTTTTACATATCGATATTCTATTTCGTCTCCGTTCCATGCACCCACAATTTGGTCTTTGGTAAATGGAGTAGTTGTGCCACCACCGTCATCATTGTCATCATCACAAGCGATAAGAGCCATAACTACAAAGGCAAATAATAACTTTTTCATGATTATATTGGTTTAGGGAGTCAAATGTAAAGTTTTTTTTGACACCAGTTTTTTCCCTTTTGCGTTAGTATTATTGTAATTTAGTAGGTCAATTAATTTTATTTGAAAAAAGCACTACTCGTACTCCTAACAGCTTTTTTTATAATGCCTCAAACATCTGAGGGTCAGTTCTACTATGGGTTATATCAGACCTATGGAAAGAACAGGGTGCAGTACAATAAATTCAAGTGGAATTTTTATCGTTTTGACCGCTATGATGTCTATTACTATAAGAACGGTAAGGTAGTCGCAGAAAAGGCAGCTGAGATTGTTCACAAGAATATGGGGCAATTAGAGCGGTATTTAGATGCCAGACTTTCGGAAAGAATCCAAGTTTTGGTGTTTAATAGCCTCACGGATCTAAAACAGAGTAATGTAAATCTCAACACAGACGAGGCCTATAATACAGGAGGAGTGACCCATTTGGTGGGTTCTAAGATGTTTGTGTATTACGACGGTGATTATGCCCATCTAGAACAGCAAATACGCAAGGGGCTTACCGACCTAATATTGCAAAGTCAAATATATGGAGGGTTCACAGAAAGTATAAAAAATTCCACTTTGCTCAATCTCCCCTCTTGGTTTATGGAAGGTGCTATCTCCTACATTGCCAATCCTTGGACCACAGAAATGGATCAATACGTAAGAGATGGTATTGCCACCGGAAAATACTCAAGACTCAATGTACTTACGGGTGACGATGCCGTGTATGCAGGTCATGCCATTTGGCGATATATAGCCCAAACCTATGGAACCCCTGTGGTCAAGAACGTGATCTACATGACGGTAATTAATCGGTCCATAGATGATGGTTTCTTATATGTACTAGGGGTTGATTTAGAAGAGCTCATAAGAGGTTGGGAAAATTATTATAGGCAAATCTACGCTCCAGCTTTTAAGCTACAAGATGAACTACCTGGAGAACAAGTGGTCAAGGGGCATAAGAATCAAAAGTTTGGTCAGCTCAAAATCACCAATGATGGTAGATATGTGGCCTACAATACCAATAAGCTAGGAGAGTACAAGGTCTATATCTACGATGCGCAAAGGGATAAAAAAGAACGAATACTCAAAGGGGGCTTTAAAATTTCTCAAAACACAGATTATTCTTTTCCCGTCCTGGCCTGGAACCCCAACAACACGACCTTGGCCATTGTCACCGAAGAAAAAGGGTTTATCTGGCTTTATTTTTATGACGTAGAAAAGAGAAAGCTACAGAAGAAGAGCTTATTTGGCTTTGAGAAGGTTCTGTCCATGAACTACTCATCGGATGGTAAACGCATGGTGATGTCTGCCATAAAAGGAGGGCGATCTGATATCTATGAATACACATTGACCTCCACCACCATAAAGCCCTTGACACAGGATGAATGGGATGACCACAACCCTGCTTACCTAAAAGGAGATCAGCAAATAGTGTTTACTTCTAACCGATTGCATGACACCATTAAATACAATGAGGCCACGATGGATTTTTCTCCCTTTCACGATTTGTTTGTGATGAGAGAAATTAGGGAATTAAAGAAAAGAGATAAGTCTAAGACCATGTTGTGGAGACTGACCCAATCTCCCTATGTGCACGAGACCTACCCCCAAGAATATGAGAATGGTTATATACAATACCTATCAGATGATTTAGGAACCCGCAATCAGTATCTCATAGGAATAGACAGTACAGTGGCTTATGTAGATACCACCACGCACTATGATTATTTGTTTAACAAGTACCAGGTCACTCAGAGTTCTCTCAATGTAACTCAAATGTCAAGTTCCCTTTCGGGCGAAAGCCAAGTGACCATGTTGTATAAAGACAGAAGGTTTAGGCTGTATGTCGATGAAAAGCTTCCTGCTTCCGAATTGGATTTGATACCATTGGATGGCGCCAAAAGTCAAAGCGGAAAGAATCAGAGCATTGATGTTTCTATTGATGAATTGGAATTGATGGAAAGTCACAGAGATAACTATGAAATCAATATTGAGAAATACGCCTTTGATCCCAATCTTTTGGCTAAGTACAAGTTTATTTCTAAGAAGGAATTAGAAGTTGCAAAAGAGGAAAAGAAAAAGGGAACTAATTTAAACGCCTCTGGAGGGAAGCCCGCAGATAATTTAAAATCTGTAGCCGTTCAAAAACCCTTTGAATTACCAGGCTCTAGAGTCTACTTTCCTACATTCTTTAGAGATCAAGTAGGTATTCAAATTGGGTTTGTATTTGATAATCCTACCTATCAGCCCTATACGGGAACGCCTCAACCGGGTATACTCAATCCTGGATTTAACGCGGTATTTAAATTGGGAATCATAGATCTATTTAATAATTACACCCTTATTGGTGGGTTTAGAACCGATTTTCAACCCATTGCAGGATTGTCTTTAAGCCCTAACTCAGAGGTTATGATTCAGTTGGTGAATAACAAAGACCGATTGGATAAAATGATTACCTACCTCCGCAGGTCCCAAGTTAACTACGAGGGAATTTACTTTATGAGGTATATTACCAATGAAGGTCATTATAAGGTTTCTTACCCCTTTAATCCTGTGGCCTCCGTTCGGTTTTCTGTGGGTGGAAGACACGAGAGAGCCATCACTCTTTCTGACGGACAGTTTAATGCCCTAGAACGAACGGATAGAATAAATATGTACGGTATTCTTAAAGCTGAATACGTTTATGACAATACGATAAAAAAGGGGATTAATCTATACAACGGATGGCGCTGGAAGGTGTTTTCTGAATTTTACGAGAACTTTAATGTTTCGCCCTCAGGCATGTGGACAGCAGGTATAGATGCCCGCCACTATCAACCCCTTTGGAGGGAGATGATATGGGCCAACAGATTTGCATATGGAACGACCTTTGGGCAAGAAAAGCTATTGTATTTTTTAGGTGGGGTAGATAATCAGGTCAATCCGAGCTTTAAGAACAATACTCCCATAGCTCAGGATGAAAATTACATTTTCCAGACGGTGGTTACCAATCTAAGAGGTTTTACACAGAATACGCGCAACGGAACCAGCTTCGCGGTTATTAATTCAGAGATCAGGGCTCCTATATTTAGAATGATGTTTAATCGTCCCATTCAGTCAGACTTCTTAAATACCTTCCAGATAATTGGGTTTGGTGACATGGGAACCGCCTGGAATGGTGAGACGCCCTATTCCCCAGAAAATGCTCTTAACAATGAGATTATTGACAATGGTCCCATAAAGATTATTGTGGACAAACAAAAAGACCCCATAGTGGCCGGTTATGGTTTTGGCCTTAGGTCCAGGGTTCTTGGTTACTTCTTGCGTGCTGATTGGGCATGGGGTATAGAAGATGGGGTCCAATTACCAAGGGTATTCTACTTTTCTTTAAGTACAGATTTTTAACCTGCGTTTTTCCATTCGGATTTTCGACCAATGGTCTTGCTAATGATGTCTTTTTCAAGTTTCCAACCCCTTGCTGGAGAATACTCTCTTCCGTAAAAAATGATTTGTAAGTGCAGCTTGTTCCAAAGTTCTTTTGGGAATAGCCTCTTGGCATCCTTCTCTGTTTTTTCAACCGACTTTCCGTTACTGAGGTTCCATCGGTACATCAATCTATGAATGTGGGTATCTACAGGAAATGCAGGGATTCCAAAGGCTTGACTCATCACGACAGAAGCGGTTTTGTGACCTACGGCGGGTAATTTTTCTAACTCCTCAAATGAGGCAGGAACCTCACCGTTGTGCTGGTTTAATATGATATGACTCAATCCGTAAATCCCCTTGGATTTCATTGGAGTTAGGCCACATGGTTTTATAATGGCTGCAATTTCTTCCACCGACATTTTTATCATCTCCTGCGGAGTGTCTGCTTTCTTAAAGAGTAAGGGCGTGATTTTATTTACTCGTGCATCTGTACACTGGGCAGAAAGCAAAACGGCTATCAATAAGGTGTAGGGATCTTTGTGGTCCAAGGGAACAGGAGTCTTTGGATACAAGGATTCCAAGGTCTGTATTACGTAGTCTACTTTTTCGCTTTTTGTCATGGGATAAATGTAAATCAATGGCTTCAAGATTCAAAAACTTACTTACATTGAACACTCTTAGGCAAACGTTTGTTGACAATTAAATATCATTTTAAGCATCTATATATGACACATTTGAAAGAGGGCGACAAAGCCCCTGAGTTTTCTGGAATAGACCAAAACGGAAAGACTATTTCTCTATCTGATTTTAGAGGGAAAAAAGTGGTTTTGTATTTCTACCCCAAAGACATGACTCCCGGTTGTACCACTCAGGCATGTAATTACAGAGATCATTACCAGGACCTCTTGTCAAAAGGCTATCAAGTAATAGGAGTCTCTGCGGATTCAGAGGCTAGACACCTTAAGTTTATAGATAAGTATGATCTGCCCTTTCCATTAATTGCAGATACAGAAAAAATTATTATTCAGCAGTATGGAGTATGGGGAGAGAAGAAATTTATGGGAAAGGTCTTTGATGGAATTCACAGACAAACCTTTGTGATTTCTGAAGAGGGTGTTCTTGATAAAGTGATTAAAAAAGTAAAGACCAAGGAAGCTACAGAACAGCTTTTTGATTAAGAAATTCTTAAAAACTAGTGAATAACTTAGGCTCTACGACGTGTTTTGTCGTAGGGCGTTTTCTATTTTTGCTATACATTCATATTGGAAAGAAAAAAGTAAACCATGAGCAACGATAAGACAGCAAAGCTAAAGGCCCTTCAACTTACCATGGACAAATTGGATAAGACCTATGGTAAAGGCGCCGTGATGAAGATGGGAGACAAAGCCATTGAGGAGGTAGAAACCATTTCTTCTGGATCCTTGGGCTTAGATATTGCCCTAGGAGTAGGAGGTTATCCCAGAGGTCGTGTGGTAGAAATCTATGGACCAGAATCATCAGGTAAAACCACATTGACTCTTCACGCTATAGCGGAGACCCAAAAGGCTGGAGGAATAGCGGCATTTATTGATGCAGAGCACGCCTTTGATAGATACTATGCAGAAAAGCTAGGGGTAAATACAGAAGAACTGATAATTTCTCAACCAGACAATGGTGAGCAGGCATTAGAGATCGCGGACAACCTGATCAGATCGGGTGCCATTGATATTATCATTATTGACTCCGTAGCAGCCCTAACTCCTAAGTCGGAAATAGAAGGTGAGATGGGTGATAGTAAAATGGGATTGCACGCTAGGTTGATGTCTCAAGCATTGAGAAAGTTAACGGGGTCCATTTCTAAGACCAATTGTACCTGTGTATTTATCAATCAATTGAGAGAGAAGATTGGGGTGATGTTTGGGAATCCAGAAACCACTACGGGTGGAAATGCCCTTAAGTTTTACGCCTCTGTGCGCTTGGATATTAGACGCTCCTCTCAAATTAAGGATGGTGATACCGTTGCAGGAAACCGAGTTCGTGTTAAGGTGGTCAAAAATAAAGTGGCCCCTCCCTTCCGTCAAGCAGAATTTGATATCATGTATGGAATGGGGATTTCTAAAGTAGGTGAACTCCTAGATCTTGGTGTAGAACACGAGGTGGTAAAAAAGAGTGGTTCTTGGTTTAGTTATGGAGACACCAAGCTGGGCCAGGGGAGAGATGCTGTAAAGCAATTGCTTGTTGACAATCCTGAGCTAGCGGAAGAGATAGAAGAAAAAGTTCTTCAAAAAATAGAAGACGATAAATAATTAAAATGCCTCGGTTACTCCGGGGCATTTTTTTACCTACACATGCCAATGTAAATTGGTATTTTTGAAGTTGTAAAAGAAATCCTCAAAGGCATACATAACCTATTTGGTATTCACATGAAAAAAATAATTGCCCTCCTCGCTCTGTTTACCTTTTTGTGGTCCTGTGGCTCAGATGATACCTCATCTGAAGAAGATACCGCTGTGGATCAGCAAACCGTAAACGCATCCGTTTCTACCTCAAATTCCTATTTGGATTCCTTGACCCATTGGATTTTTGAACATCCAAGAGATACCAAAGCCCTAAATCTTAGGGCAATGGAATACCTTAGAAAGAGAAATATTAAGTACGCCTTGGCAGATGCTCAAACCGCTCTGTCTCTTGATTCTACGGATGCCCAATATTGGGATACGTGGGCTGAGGTGAATATGGTTTTTAATAAAACACGTATCTCAAGAGATTCTTGGTTGCGTTGTATAGAGTTAGACCCACAGTCCATAGATTGTCGGTTAAATTTGGCGAGACTTTTTACCACCGTTGGTGAATATGAGGAAAGTGAGCAGCTCCTAAAAGAAGCTATAGCTATCAACCCCAATGTGGAGGACATTTATTTGGTTCAGGCGACTAATCTTCTGAGTCTCCAACAGGATACAACCAATGCCATTAGAATGGCCCAAAAGGCCATAGAAATCAATCCGGATTTTTGGGAAGCCATAGATATGGTGGCCGTTTTGTATGCCTCCAAAAAAGATCCCTTAGCGGTTTCTTATTATCAAAGGCTGATTCAATTGGATTCTACCCGGGCAGATATATACTATAAACTCGGTTTTTATCACATGAAAAAACAAGAGTGGAACGAGGCCATTGAAGCCTATTTGGAGGCGACAAAATACAATCCATCCGACCCTGAACCGTTTTTTAGCTTGGGATACGTCCACATGCAGTTGGGTGATTATAGAAATGCAATTGATTATTTCTCAAAGGCCATTGGTGTTCAAGAGGTGAATCATAGAGCCTATTACGGAAGGGGATATGCTCATCAAAAGTTAGGAGACGTAACCAAGGCAGAGGCAGATTACCGCAAAGCCTTAGAATACAATCCCGCTCACAAGCCAAGTGCCCAAGCCCTAAAAGATCTGCAGTCCTATAATTAGGGAAGGCATTTGGGAAAATCCAAGACATAAAAAAAGGCGCCATAGCGCCTTTTTTTATTGAATAACACCCTAGGGATTTACACTTGAAGTGATCTATTTAGACTTTTTAGAAAGGGAGATAAAGAAGTCCCACATTTCTGGAGTCACCGCGTCTAAGAAATTCATTTGACCGGCATCTTGAAGCCATTCGCCACCGTCTAGAGTAACGACCTCTCCATTCATATAAGATGCGAAATCCGAAACCATATAGGCACATAGATTAGCGAGTTCCTGATGCTCTCCAGAACGCCTCAAAGGGATTTGATTAACCACGTTGAGCTTCTCTGTTAAATCTCCTGGGAGTATTCTAGACCAAGCACCTTCGGTGGGAAATGGTCCTGGTGCCACAGCATTACTGCGAATCCCATACTTTGCCCACTCAACCGCTAAGGATCTAGTTAGTGCTAGGACTCCTGCCTTGCTGATTGCCGATGGAACCACATATGAGGAACCTGTCCATGCGTAGGTGGTTACAATATTTAGTATGTTTTTGTTTTTTTCTTTTTGGTCTATCCAATGCTTTCCAAAAGCTAGGGTACAGTTCTTGGTTCCTTTTAGCACAATGTCAATAACGGCATCAAAAGCCCTGTGCGATAGTCTCTCCGTAGGGCTGATAAAGTTTCCGGCGGCGTTGTTTACTAATATATCTGGAGACCCTGCTTTTTCTAGGGTGACCTTTAAAAGGTTTTCTACCTGATCGTAATCTCTAACATCACAGGCTACCGGAATAATCTTTCCACCGGTCTCTGCAGACATTTCCTCTGCTGTTTTTTCTAGTACCTCAAGCTTTCTTGAGGTAATAACAATGGTTGCTCCCAATTTGGAAAAATAGGTGCTCATAGATCTTCCGAGTCCCGTTCCTCCTCCAGTTACAACAATGACTTTTCCCTTTAAGGCATTGTCCCTTAACATGGGTTCCTTGTAGTTCATATATCCTTATTTTCCATGAAAGTACAAACAAAATCTTTATACTATAAACCCAAGAGCCCTCATTCTTTATATTTACCAAAAAATGCCCTATGAAATATATTCCCCGCTTACTAGTAAGTCTCATAGTTGCTAGTTGTAGTTTTTCTTCTGATTTTTATTTTGATGAAGACTTTTCTGGAAAAGTGGAAAACAGGATAGATGTGAGTACTCTAATCGCTTTTGCCGGAGAAGATTCAGATTCACTAGAATTAGGAATAAGAGAAGGGATTTCAGAAAAGCGAGATTCTATAATAGATATTTTCGACCGTAAAAAGGGTATTTCCAATACGGATATCTATTACACGGAGGCTGTCATTACATTTGAGTATGACTTTAATGATATAGAGTCTCTCAATGGTGTAGGGACAAGCCTTAACAATGTAGATGACAATTTACAAGGATTTATGCTTTCTGCAGGACAGTTTTCTGCAGATAATGAACAATTTAGTTTTGTGGAATCTCCTACGGATGATACCGAAATGCTTCAAGACACCAGCTTTACGCAAATGCTTGAATTTATGGAATTGACCAATTCTTTTCACTTCAAAAATCCCATAATGACAACAACCAATGGTGCTTATGTGTTATCAGAAGATAATAGATCCGTGTCCATGACCAAAAAGGGCCAAGAAATCACCAATGCAAAGGTCTCTTTTGGAACCCAAATAAATTTTAAATGATGAAACAAGCCCTCACCCTAGTATCCGTTTTTCTGCTGGGTGTTTCTTGTCAAACCAAAAGTACATACAATATGTCTCAAGAACCCATAGCTAAAAAAGTCCCCAAGAGATTAGAAGCCCATGGAGATATTAGAGTAGATCCCTACTTCTGGATGAATGACAGAGAAGACCCCGAGGTAATTGAATATCTAAACCAAGAAAATGCCTACAGAGAGTATGTAATGAAGGGGACAGAACCCTTTCAGGAATCTCTTTACAAAGAAATGATAGGTAGGCTGGTAGAGGACGATCAAAGTGTTCCCTACAAAAAAAGAGGGTATTTCTACTATACTCGTTTTGAAAAGGAATTACAATATCCTATCATTTGCAGAAAGAAGGGAAGCCTAGAGGCAGATGAAGAAATCCTTCTCAATGTTAATGAACTGGCAGAAGGCAAAGAGTACTACCAGGTGGGTTCAGTAGCCATTAGCCCCGATAATCAAAAACTAGTTTTTTCTGTGGATCAGGTAAGTAGAAGAATTTTCACTCTTTACTATAAAGATCTAACAACGGGAAAAATGCTGGAAGAAAAAATAGATAATGTGGTTGGAGACTGTGTTTGGGCAGAGGATAACCAAACGGTTTTTTACTCCAAGCAAGACCTCAAAACCTTGCGTTCCTTTCAAGTATACTCGCATAAATGGGAGTCAAATGAGGCTGATCGATTGGTTTTTGAAGAAAAGGATGAAACTTTCCATATTGGGGTGAGTAAGACCAAAAGTGACGCCTTTATTACCATTCACTCTTCGAGTACACTAAGTGATGAAGTTAGGTTTTTACCGTCGAGTACTCCCGAGGGAGAGTTTGAGATATTTACTAAAAGAGAGCGCGGTTTGGAATATTCGGTAGACCACGCTGGAAATACTTGGTATATTAGAAATAACGCTAATAGGGCGAAGAACTTTAAGCTGAGCACGGCTACAGAATTGGCTACCTCTGCAAGTGATTGGAAGGATTTAATTCCTCATAGAAAGGATGTCTTCCTAGAAGATGTAGACGTCTTTGCCCAGTATGTAGTCAGTGAAGAAAGGAGCAATGGTCTTACCAAGCTTTATATAAGAAATCACGAGGGAGAAGTGAGGTCCTTGCCGGTAGAAGAGGAGACCTATAGCATGTCTATTGGGTCCAACGCAGATTACAACAGCCCTTGGTTGAGGTACAACTACTCCAGTATGGTTTACCCTAATTCTGTAATCGATTACAACATGGAGACCGGAGAAAAGGTTCTCCAAAAGCGTCAAGAAGTAAAGGGAGGGTACAATACAGAGGAATATACCTCAGAAAGAATTTGGGCACCTGCCCAGGATGGAAAGAGTATTCCCATTTCTTTGGTGTATAAAAAATCCACAGGCCATAAGGCGTCTAGTCCTCTTCTTCTCTATGCATATGGCAGCTATGGATACACCCTAGAAGATCAATTCAGCTCTACGCGTCTAAGTTTATTGGACAGGGGCTTTGTCTTGGCGGTAGCACACATAAGAGGAGGTCAATACTTAGGTAGAGATTGGTATGAGGATGGAAAGCTTCTCAACAAGAAAAACACCTTCCAAGACTTTGTAGATTGCGGCAAGTTCTTGGTAGATTCTAACTATACCAAATCAGATAGGATGTTTGCCATGGGTGGAAGCGCTGGAGGCTTGTTAATGGGAGCGGTTCTCAATATGGAACCGACCTTATTTAGAGGAGTAATTGCCGCGGTTCCCTTTGTGGATGTTGTGACTACCATGCTGGACGAATCCATTCCTTTGACCACAGGTGAATATGATGAATGGGGTAACCCCAAAGATTCTGTCTACTACGAGTATATGAAATCATATTCTCCCTATGACCAGGTAGGTAGGAAGAGGTATCCCGCCATATTGGTGACTACGGGTTTGCATGATTCTCAAGTTCAATATTGGGAGCCGGCTAAGTGGGTCGCTAAATTAAGAGATCAAAGAATGGATAAATCTCAACCCCTTCTGATGTATTGCAATATGGATACGGGACATGGAGGCGCCTCAGGTAGATATGAGTCTTACCGAGAAATCGCCATGGAGTATACCTTTATTCTCGACCTCTTAGGAAAGGCACAATAGTCCTTCGATCAATCAAAAAAATAGGATCCGAGTCCTGCAAACAAGGCCAACCAAATAAGGCCTTTTATTAAAAAAAATAGAAAGCCGAGGATTCCGAATTTTTTCAGAATCCTCTGGGCTTTACTTCCGAGTTGAATTTTCTTCACAACAACTATTCAGAAATTACTTTATAGGTTTTAAACCTTGAGGTCATGGGAGGTTCCAATCCTTTTTTCTTGGCCTCAATGATATCGGCAAAGCCTCTTTGATGTCCCTTGATGAAGGCTTCTGATTGGGTCCAAGTTTGGAAATCTTCTTCCTTGTCCCAATGACTTACGATGAGGTAGGGATCCTCTGTGGTCTCTGGTTTTAATACTTGCATGTGATGAAAGCCAGGCATGGTGTCAATGGCCTTTGCGCGAGTGGCAAATAGATCTTCAAATTTTCTTGAGTAGTCTTTTTTACAAGAGATGTAATTTATAGCAACAAACATAATGTATAATTTTGCTACAAATCTATATTTAATTAGACTAATTCTAAATAGAAAAGTAAATTTTTTTATCACTTTTTCTGAAACTACCTGTCAGCCTCTATTTCCGTGAACATTTTCTGGGTTGCTCCTGAGTGAGAATTTATAAAATCTAGGGCTTTTTGACTTTCTTTTTGATATTCAAGGTCTTCTCTAAACCAAGAAATCCACTCTCTAAGATCGTTAGTTGTTCTGACTATTCTTCCACCGCCTTTTTGATCGGCGGCTTCTCCTTCCCAAAATTTATGAGTCATGGGTCCATAGGCCGTGGGAACTCCATGAGAAAGAGGTTCTAAAATATTGTGAAGACCTTGCTTAAATCCACCGCCTACTATGGCTAAATGTGCATAAGCATATAATCTGCTCAGCATTCCTATAGTGTCCACAATAAGTACTTGAAAATCCTTGGGTGATTTGTGTTCTTGTAGTTCGGAATAGGTCAGAACTTTTGCGGGAATGGATTCCGAAATCTGATGGATGTGCTTAGGAGAAATATCATGTGGAGCAAAGATGAATTTATACTGGGGGAATTGTTGAATTAAGGGGTAGATAAGCGATTCATCCTCAGGCCATGTACTTCCGAGTATTATTGTTTTTTGCCCATCTAAAAACCCTTCGATTTCTGGAAAGTGAACCTCCTTGGAAGCTATGGTTTTTACATTGTCAAATCGCCCATCTCCTGCCAAGGTTACCCGGGTAAATCCATTCTCTTTTAAAAGGGATTCAGAAACGGGATCTTGAACAAAAATTCTTTCGGCCATAGCTACCCTTTTTGCAATAAACTTACCCCATGGTTTAAAGAGTAAATGATCTCTTCTAAAAGTTGCGCTTACTATGTAAAAAGGAATTTTCTTCTCAATAATTTGATCCAACAAGTTGGGCCAAAACTCATATTTAACAAAAAGGGCTCTTTTGGGGTTGAGCAGCTCTAAAAAGGACTGTGTCTCTTTCTTTTTATCAATAGGTAGGTATGTGGTGAGGTCTATGTCTTGGTCGTTTTCTAGGGCGTTGTATCCCGATGGAGAGAAAAAGGTGACTACAATTTTTTCTTCGGGATGTGCTTCTTTGAATTTTTGCACCAAGGGTCTTGCCATTTCGAATTCCCCTAAGGAAGCTGCATGAATCCAAGTGATGTCATGTTGATGAGGACCAAAATTCGCAAGCCTTTTCATTATCTGTCTTCTCCCAGACAACCAGTCCAATGCCTTTTGGTTACCGCTTAGGGCAGCACCTTTTACAAGAGCGGTGTAGGATTGAACAAATAAAGAATAAAGCCCCTTCATTTAGTAGTAGTAGAACTTTTGTTGATTCTTAGAATATACAGGGAATATCCAAGTGATTTTTGCTCCAAAATACAAGTCTAATTTGCTTTGGTTGTCCACTTGCCTTAATCCATAGTTATAGCCTCGGGCGTTTTGGGTGAATCCTTGCATAAATTCAAATCCAGCCGTAAAGTTTACCAGCCGTCTGTTTCCCAAGTGAGCGTATGCAATGTATTGAGAGGTGAGTAAACCCGAGTGTAGTTCATCATAACCCTTTCCATATTCGCCATTGATGTTGGGCATAGTTTCTCCCGGGTTTATGATATTGAGCTTATGCCTGACATATCCCGCTCCAAACTGAATCAAAAGTCCACTGTTGGGATTGGGTCCCATTATAGGAATAATTTTACCCACGTTGACCTTAACTGTCCAACCCGCTTGATTGGCTCTTACAGAGGCATAATCACCACTTAAAGCTAGTAATTCTCCGTTTTCTAGGCGTATATCCGCAAAGGGATCTCCTCCGGTAAAGGAGTTGCCAAAGTGATAGAGAAAGTTGGCTCCAAATAGCCAGTTTGTATGTGTTTTGTAATCGTATCCTGCCCCAATGCCGTAACTGTTGTTGTAGCGTCCAGCCCAGTCGCCACCTACTGCATAGGCCCCAAATTGAGCACTGTATAAACTCCCTGCTACAATGGAATCTCGGTTTCTAATCTGTGCATTGGCGCTCATTAAGAGAGCGAGAAATAAGAGGGTTAGTATGCTGTTTTTCATCGTTTAGGATCAAATTCTATGCGAAGATACTTAATTAGTGCTTCTCTATTATTCTTGCTTAGGTTTGGTTACCTTTGTGGTACTAAATACGATAAAATGGAACCTATACGCATGGTCGATCTCGTTCGACAATACGATAAAATCAAATCCGAAGTAGACAGTGCTGTCATAGACGTTATTGAGTCTTCTGCATTTATCAATGGACCCGAAGTAAAATCATTTCAATCTGAATTAGAAAACTACCTGAAGGTAGAACACGTAGTGCCTTGTGCTAACGGAACCGATGCCCTTCAGTGCGCCATGATGGCCTTGGGATTGCAACCCGGTGATGAGGTGATAACCGCAACTTTTACCTATGTGGCAACAGCCGAGGTAATCGCTCTTCTTCAACTCAAGCCCGTTTTGGTTGATGTAGAACCCGATACCTTCTTGATAGATACCGAGGCCATTAAAAAAGCCATTACTCCTAAGACCAAAGCCATTGTACCTGTTCATTTATTCGGTCAAACGGCAGATATGGAGACCATAATGGGGATTGCTAAGGAGCATGATCTTTATGTTATTGAAGATACAGCACAAGCCATAGGGTCAGATTATACATTCTCAGATGGTAGAGTGATGAAAGCGGGAACTATCGGTGACATAGGATCTACTTCTTTCTTTCCATCCAAAAACTTGGGCTGTATGGGAGACGGTGGAGCCATTTTTACTCGCAATAATGATTTGGCGGCAAAGCTTAGAATGATTGTTAATCACGGTCAATCCAAGAGGTATTATCACGATAGCATTGGAGTGAATTCAAGGTTGGATTCTATTCAAGCGGCTATTTTAAGAATAAAACTCAGACATTTAGATTCCTATAATCAGGCTAGAGCCAAGGCGGCACAAGCTTATGATTCCGCATTTGCAAATCACCCTAAACTCACGGTGCCTGTTAGAGCAGAAAAGAGTACCCATGCATTTCATCAGTACACGCTTAAGGCTGAAGGTGTTGATAGAGATGCTTTGATTGAGTATTTGAGTACAAAGGGTATTCCTGCAATGATCTATTATCCTGTGGCTTTGCACATGCAGTCAGCCTACAAAGATGATAGGTATTCAGAAGGGGTATTTCCAGTGACCGAGCAATTGGTTCACCAAGTGTTCTCATTGCCCATGCATACAGAATTGGATGATGAGCAACTCAAGTATATCACATCAAGTGTTTTAGAGTTTTTGGATAAGGACAATTAATAGAATCTTCATTAAAAAAGAAAACCGAAGTATTTCTACATCGGGACTACTTCCCAATGTAGCAAACTCAAAATAGAGTACAACCATGAAAATCACCGTAGTAGGAACAGGATATGTAGGTTTAGTAACCGGAGCTTGTTTAGCCGATGTAGGAATAGATGTGACCTGTATAGATGTAGATGTAGCCAAAATAGATAACCTCAAGAAGGGGATTTTGCCTATTTACGAACCCGGTTTAGAAGATATAGTAGAGCGCAATACCCAAAAGGGCAGACTGCATTTTTCTACCAACTTAGCCCAGAGCATTAAGGGATCGGACGTAGCTTTTATAGCTGTGGGAACGCCTCCGGGAGAGGACGGTTCAGCTGACCTAAAATACGTTCTTCAAGTAGCTACCTCTATAGGTGAAAACATGACGGACTATGGAGTTATTGTAACTAAGAGCACAGTTCCTGTAGGAACGGCAGAGAAGGTAAAAGGAGCGATTTCGGCGGCATTGGCAAAGCGCTCCGCAGATATTTCTTTTGACGTGGCCTCCAACCCAGAGTTTCTCAAAGAAGGAGCTGCCATACAAGACTTTAAAAAGCCCGATCGCATAGTAGTAGGGGTAGAAAGTGATAGAGCCAAAGAGGTTATGGAGAATCTATACAGACCCTTTACCTTAAATGGACATCCGGTAATTATTATGGACATCCCCTCAGCGGAGATGACCAAGTATGCGGCCAATGCCATGTTGGCTACCAAGATTAGCTTTATGAATGACATTGCCAACCTATGTGAAATCATGGGAGCAGATGTCAATTGGGTACGCAAGGGTATAGGTTCGGATCCACGAATTGGAACGCGCTTTATCTATCCTGGAATTGGTTACGGAGGAAGTTGTTTCCCCAAGGATGTAAAGGCCTTGATCCGTACGGCTCGCGAGAATAAATACGAGATGCGTATTCTGCAATCAGTAGAAGACGTAAACGAAGATCAAAAGAGTGTTCTGTTCAACAAGGTGATGAAGCATTACAATGGAGACATCCAGGGTAAGACCTTTGCTATGTGGGGATTGAGCTTTAAACCACAGACAGACGATATGCGCGAGGCACCCAGTCTAGTGCTCATAGATAAACTACTGGCAGAAGGAGCTTCCGTAGTGGCATACGATCCCGTTGCGATGAAGGAAGCCATGCATATTGTAGGAGATAAGATAGCCTTTGCAGGCAATGAATACGAGGCTGTATTAGGAGCAGATGCTCTACTACTGGTTACGGAATGGGGCGAGTTCCGCTCTCCACAATGGAACAAAGTATCGGAGAACCTCAAGGATAAAGTGGTCTTTGATGGCAGAAATATCTACGATGCAGAGGATATGCAGAAGAAAGGTTACACCTATTACTGCATTGGAAATCAGTAACCTTTGATCCCAAGGTGACTTTTATTTTTTTCTTAGAAAGAGAATAAAATAGGCTTTGGATTAGAGTAAGAAAACGTTCAAAAACCATTAACCTAATAACGACCAAACGATGCCAAGAATTTTAATTACCGGAGCCGCAGGTTTTCTAGGTTCTCACCTTTGTGACCGTTTCATTAAAGAAGGCTATGAAGTTATTGGGATGGACAACCTGATTACAGGTGATCTCAAGAACATTGAACACCTGTTTCCTCTCAAAGAATTTAAATTCTACAATCACGACGTCTCTACCCATACTCATGTGTCAGGAGATCTTGATTATATATTGCATTTTGCTTCACCAGCAAGTCCTATTGATTACTTAAAAATACCCATACAAACCCTTAAAGTAGGATCTTTGGGTACTCATAATTTATTGGGTTTGGCCTTGGCCAAAAAGGCTAGGATACTGGTGGCATCTACCAGCGAGGTTTATGGGGATCCTCATGTACATCCTCAAAAAGAAACGTATTGGGGGAATGTTAATCCTGTGGGTCCAAGAGGTGTTTACGATGAAGCTAAAAGATTTCAAGAAGCCATTACCATGGCGTATCACACCTACCATGGTCTGGAGACTCGGATCATCAGGATTTTTAACACCTACGGTCCTAGAATGAGGCTGAATGACGGCCGTGTTTTGCCTGCTTTTATCGGTCAAGCTCTGCGAGGAGAAGATTTAACTGTATTTGGCGATGGGTCTCAAACCCGATCTTTTTGTTATGTAGATGACCTTGTAGAAGGTATTTACAGGTTGCTACTCAGCGATCATGCAGAACCCGTGAACATAGGTAATCCTGACGAAATTACCATTAGCCAATTTGCAGAAGAAATCATCAAATTAACAGGGACCACTCAAAAGGTGATTTATAAAGATCTGCCCAAAGATGATCCCACTCAGAGACAACCCGATATAACAAAAGCAAAGGAACTTTTAGGTTGGGGACCCACCGTTGATAGAGCAGAGGGGTTAAAAATCACCTATGATTACTTTAAATCTCTTCCTGAGGAGGAACTCTATAAAAAGGAACACAACAAGTTTGACGGATATATTAAAAGACAAAAATAGCCATGCCTAAAGTACTGGTAACGGGAGGTCTCGGTTTTATTGGTTCGCACACCAGTGTAGAGCTTTTAGAAAGAGGTTTTGATGTAGTTCTTGTGGATAACCTATGCAATTCTGAGCAATGGATACTCGAAAGGATTGTAGAGTTGGCAGGAGATAAGGGAGGTATAGATTACTTGGCCCTTGACATGGCCAACCCTATGGATGTAAAATCTTTGTTTGAAGCGCATCCCAATATTGATGGGGTCATCCATTTTGCCGCTCATAAATCTGTGGGTGAAAGTGTAAAGAACCCGCTCAAGTATTATCAAAACAATTTAGGTTCCTTGGTTTGCTTGTTACAAGAAATGACGGAGCGGGGGCTTGATAACATTATATTTTCCTCTTCTTGCACCGTTTATGGAGAAGCAGAAGAATTGCCCATTACAGAAACGGCACCGGTTCAATTGCCCATGTCTCCTTACGGAAATACCAAGCAAATTGGTGAAGAAATCATATTTGACACTACCGAGGCTCATACTTTAAATGCCATCGCCTTGAGGTACTTTAATCCCGTGGGAGCTCATGATACCCATAGAATAGGTGAACTTCCCATTGGTGTGCCCTTGTATCTGGTGCCCTACATTACCCAAACCGCAGCCGGATTAAGAGATGAACTCTTGGTGTTTGGAGATGATTACCCCACCCGTGATGGGACTTGTATTAGAGATTACATACATGTGATGGACATTGCAGAAGCCCACGTAATTGCACTGGAAAGACTGTTCAAAAAGAAAAACGAGACGGCTTTTGAGATTTTTAATCTTGGAACAGGCACCGGTTCTACCGTTTTGGAAGTTATCCAATCCTTTGAAAAGGTGTCTGGAGAAAAGCTCAATTTTAGAATAGTAGAAAAGCGTCCCGGAGATGTGGTTGCTGCCTATGCGGATACAGAAAAAGCTGATAAAGTTTTGGGCTGGAAGGCACATCGCTCATTGGATCAGGCCATGCTCTCTGCTTGGTTGTGGGAAAAAGACGTAAGAGGAATTAAATAGACATTACAGTTCATGGTTCCCATGGGGGCGATGAATTTCAAGATTACTAAAGATGAAAATACTTATCACCGGGGGCGCAGGATTTATTGGATCACACGTAGTGCGATTAATGGTCAATAAATACCCAAACTACCAGATTGTTAATTTAGATAAATTGACCTATGCGGGCAATTTGGAAAACCTCAGTGATTTGGATTCTAGTCCCAACTATAGTTTTGTCAAGGGAGATATAGTAGATGCAGAATTTATAAATACCCTTTTTGATGAGCACGCCTTTGACGGTGTTATTCACCTTGCTGCAGAAAGTCACGTAGACAGATCCATAGAAAATCCTTTAGAGTTTGTTCAAACCAATGTCATAGGAACGGTTAACCTTTTAAATGCGGCCAGAAAATCATGGAACGGAAATTATGAGGGCAAGCGCTTTTATCATATTTCTACCGATGAGGTGTATGGAACCTTAGGAGAGGAAGGCCTCTTTACGGAAACTACAGCCTATGACCCCAACAGTCCCTATTCTGCATCCAAGGCAAGCTCTGATCACTTTGTTAGAGCCTATGGAGAAACTTATGGCCTGCCTTATGTAGTGACCAATTGCTCCAATAATTATGGTCAAAATCAATTTCCAGAAAAGCTCATTCCACTCTTCATTCACAATATCAAAAATGAGAAGCCCTTGCCTGTATATGGTGATGGAAACTATACACGTGATTGGCTATACGTAGTGGATCACGCGAGGGCCATTGACTTGGTTTATCACAAAGGGGTAAATGCAGAAACCTATAATATAGGAGGCTTTAATGAGTGGACCAATATTGACCTGATTCGTGTAATGTGCAAGCAGATGGATCAGAAGCTAGGCAACCCTGAGGGAACGGCAGAAAAGCTAATTACCTACGTTAAGGACAGACCCGGTCATGATAAGCGATACGCCATTGATGCTACCAAAATCAACAAAGAATTGGGATGGGCACCCAGCGTTACATTTGAAGAAGGTCTCGCCATCACTATAGACTGGTACCTGGACAATGAAGAATGGCTTAACAATGTGACTTCAGGAGCGTATCAGAATTACTATAAGGATATGTATTCTAACCGATAGCCCGGTTTTGTGATATCACACGTTTCGATTTTTTGGGTCTAGGAAACCGCCTCCGTTTTTGGTTTTTTATTGACCAACCACACACCTATCAGAATAGCAGTACCTCCAATGAGGTGATTCCAGCCAATGTTTTCTCCATCAAACCAACCCCAAAGGATGGCCACAATGGGTATGGCATAGGTTACCGAACTCGCAAAAAGAGAAGAGGACAACTTTATCAAACGGTTAAAGAGCACTACGGCAATGGAAGAACCCACTATTCCCAAAACGGAAATATAGCCTAAACTCTCCCACGCTTCGGGTTGGGTTTGTAAAATACCTATAGCCCCCGAACTCAATGCCCATATCAGCAAAAATGGACCCGTTGTACACAAGGACATTAGGGTAATGGTCATGCTTGAGTACTGAGATAATTTGTTTTTTATTGTGGTAATAGAAAGCGCGTACATAAAGGTTGCTGCTATGGCATAGCCAGCATAGGTAAAATGCGAAGACAATTCTGCTCCCACCCCTGCGGGGTTGATTAGAAAAACGGCTCCACCCAATCCTAAAAACAGACCCAAAATTTGAAGCTTTTTTACCGGAGTTTTATATAGTAAAACGGCAACTATCAATGTGAACAAAGGAACCAGGGAATTTATGATACCAACTACAGAGGTTTCTAGTTGCGTCACGGCCAATGGGAATAATAAGTAGGGTAGTCCATTGCCGAGCCATCCTACAATTAAGAAGGGAACAAAGTTTTGTTTATTGAATTTTACCAGGTGTTTAAAACCAATAATTAGCGTAAAAACCCAGGCAAAGCCTACTCTCATAGCACCTACCTGATAAGGAGAAAAGGAAATCAATCCTCGTTTCATCAAAATAAATGAGCTCCCCCAAATTAAGGCAAGTACAATAAAAATAATCCAGGCCAACTGGGATTTGTTTTCTTTCATAGTCCGTAGGTTCGGTACAAATTACGTTCAATTTTATTAGAGGGGATGCTTTTTGCTCGTATTAAATGAATACGGTTATTTAGCATTGCCATTTTGCTCGTATCTTTGTAAAAATTTTTATCATGAAAAAATCTCTATATCTCCTAGTAACCGTTTTTGGTTTGTTTAGTTGTTCAGAAACTCAAGAAGCCAAAACAACACCGTTGGAGGAATCACAAAAGACAGAAAAGGTAGCAGTTGTTGCGGATTCTGAACTCGATTTAGAAATCTCTGGAATGACCTGTGAGTTTGGATGTAAGGGAGCTATAGAAAAAGCTTTAAATCAGGCTCCAGGAATAGAAGTGGCCTCCGTGGATTTTCCTACGGAAACGGCAACGGTAAAATACGACAGCAAGGTAACGAGCCAAGAAGAAATTATTGAGGTAATTCAAACATTGGCCAACGGTGCCTATTCTGCTCAGATCGCAGATCCCAATTCAACAACAGAAGCCCCCATAGAAGGAGAAGTATCGCAAGAACCTGTAAAAGCGGAGAGTTAGAATGCTTAAAAAGCTTCTTCTACGCTTGGCTCAGATAGAGCTTGTTTTGCTGTTTCTTGTCGTGATGGCAGGAAGCATTGTTAGAATGACCGATTCTGGTATGGGATGTCCAGATTGGCCAAAGTGTTTTGGTTATCTAATACCTCCCACAGAACAATCTCAAGTTTTATGGGCACCCGAAAAGGAGTTTAAGAAGGGGCAAATGATTGTTTATCAGGAGTCACTTTGGGTTTCTAAAGAAGACTTTACCGCGGGATCCTCTTATGATTCGGACCATTGGGACAAATACATCCTTCACGACTATGCTGTTTTTAACCCCTTCCACACTTGGGTGGAATACATCAATAGATTGTTGGGCGCACTCTCTGGGGTACCCATGGTTCTCATGTTCTTTTTGAGTATTCCCCTTGTGGTCAAAAAGCCCTTGTACTTGCTGTTTTCTAGCTTGGGTTTGTTTGGTTTGGGTTTTGAAGCTTGGCTAGGTAAAGTGGTGGTAGACGGTAATTTAGTTCCGCACCAAATCACCTATCACATGCTGGGCGCTCTCTTTTTAATAGCACTTATTGTGACCTTTATTTTCTCATTACAAAAGGAACAGCAGGACAAGCTTCCCTATAGACCGGCACTACCCAAGAGAAGTGGTACTTTTATTATGGTTCTGGTCCTCCTTTTGCTTTCTCAAATCATTATGGGGACTCAAATACGGGAGCAAATAGACTTGCTACACAAAACCCTTTCACCAAGATCTTTGTGGATAGAGCAATTGGATATAGTGTTTTATATACATAGGTCTTTTTCCCTTGTTTTGGTGCTCAGCACTTTGTTCTTGGCCTGGAGTTGGCGCCAAAGAGAAGTCGTTATCAAAGCCTTTGATGGGGTGGTTATCATTATGTTGGTTTCTGTATTGAGTGGTGCTATTATGGCTTATATGGGCGTTCCTAAATGGTTGCAGCCCACTCATCTATTTCTTTCCATTGTAATGTTTGGTCTCCTCTGGTACGTAGGACTTAAATTGATTTTTCAAAAAAGACCTGAACCGCAGTCAAACACAAGTTTAACAGAGGAGTCTACTATCCATTAAAAAGCATAGGGTATGTTTATATACAACGTAACGGTAAATATAGAAGAAGACATTGCAGCTGATTGGGTTCAATGGATGGGCACGGTACACATTCCTGAGGTTATGGCTACGGGAAAGTTTACAGAAGCCAAAATGTCCAGGGTGATGGTGGAGGAACAAGCCGGTATTACCTATTCCATTCAATACTCCGTGGTAGATATGGCAACTCTCCTTGACTACAATGAGAACCATGCACCTGAACTCCAGCAGAAACACACTGCTAGATATAAAGATAAGTACGTAGCCTTTAGAACGGTTTTGGAGGTGGTAGAAACCCATACCGTTAAATAATACTTTTTCCTCAACATGATTTCTGACCTAACCATAATAGATGCCTCTTCCGTTTTGGCAGGCCCTTCTGTGGGCACTTTCTTTGCAGAAATGGGAGCTAAGGTTATTAAGGTAGAAGGTCCTAAAGGAGATGTGACTCAGAATTGGAGAACTCCTGGTGAGTCCGCTTTAGGTTGGTCTGCCTATTATTCTTCTGTGAATTTTGGAAAAACCATTACGACCCTAGACCTAAAAACTCGTCAAGGACAGAAAGACCTTCTTGGGTTACTCAAAACGGCAGATGTCTTTATCACCAATTTTAAATCTTCTGATTACTCCTCTCTTGGCTTGGATGCCGAAACCATTTTCTCCCTAAACCCCCAATTGGTATGGGGTAAAATAAAGGGTTTTGAGGAAAATCAAAAAAGGTTGGCCTTTGACGTGGTTTTACAGGCAGAAACCGGTTTTATGTCAATGAATGGACAGCCCCAATCACCTCCAACCAAAATGCCCGTTGCCCTTATTGACGTTTTGGCTGCTCATCAACTCAAGGAAGGTCTGTTGTGTGGTTTACTTCACAGAGAAAAAACCCAAAAAGGAGGCGTGGTTGAGGTTTCTTTAGAAGCTGCCGCTCTCTCTTCTTTAGCCAACCAAGCTAGTAATTATTTAATGAATGGGGTGGTGGCCAAACCCATGGGTTCTCAACATCCCAATATCGCACCTTATGGAGATTTGTTTGTCACCTCTGATGGGGTAGAAGTTGTTTTGGCCATAGGTTCTGATTCCCAATTTAATGCCTTGTGCAGGACTTTGGGCTTGGAAGTCATTCCGGAGTGGAACCACAATGTAGATAGAGTAAAAAATAGAGAATCATTGGCAGCGGCTCTTTCGGAAAAAATCAACCAATGGCCCTCAGGTGAATTATTAAAAAAGGCCTTAGATCTTAAGATTCCATTGGGCGCCGTCAATAATCTAAAGCAGGTTTTTGACAAAACAGTGGCCCAAGCCATGGTTCGTACCGAATGGCAAGATCAGCAAGAAACCAAAAGGGTAACCCAGGTAGCATTTGATTTTGTCCCGTACTCCAAAGACTAGACACATTTTGTTACATTTACGGGAATTCAACCAAACGCTTCGGTGTATCCATCGGAGCCATTGATAAAAATTATACATATGAAATTTTCGCAACTCCTGGGCTTGAGTTTGTTAAGTGCAGGTTCACTCATGGCTCAAACTCAAGTAATGACTCCAGAAAAACTATGGGAACTTGGAAGAGTTGGCCTAGAAGATGTTTCTGAAGATGGTCAAACCATTTTGTACGGAGTCACACGATATGCTACAGCAGAAAACAGTGGGTCAAGAGATCTATTTACTGTTGATTACAAAGGCAATACCGTCACTCAAATCACCCAAACTTCAGGCTCAGAATACGGAGCCCAATACCTTATGGAAGGAGAAAAGATTGGGTTTAGTATGGGAGGTCAATACCATATCATGAATGCAGATGGCTCGGATGTTAAAGCCATAACCTCAGTAGAAAAAGCTGGAGGATGGAAGGTTTATGAGTTAGAAGATGGAATGCTAGCTCTATTGCATACTCAATCTGTAAAGATGTTAAAGGATACCAAGGATATGTATCCTGAGCTGGACCAAGCAGATGCCATGGTCATAGATGACTTAATGTACAGACATTGGGATCATTGGAATGACGCAGAGGTGGATCACCTTTCTCTTACTGTGTACAATACAGAAACTGGAGAAAGCACCACCACTGACCTAATGCCCGATGCAACTTTTGATGTTCCCACCCCTCCCTTTACAGGTTCAGAAGCTTACGTGATGAGTCCAGATGGTAAAAGCATAGTGTATTCTGCAAAAAAAGTGATGGGCAAAAAATGGGCATTGACTACCAATACCGATTTATTTATTAGAGATACGGAGTCAGGAGAAGAAGTAAACTTTACCATTGACAATAAGGGATATGATGTTTCTCCTTCCTATGATGAGTCAGGTAGATACCTTGCTTGGTTAAGTATGGAGAGAGACGGATATGAGTCGGATAGAAATCGCTTGGTTGTTGCCGACCTTAAAAAAGGAACGCGAACCGTTGTCAGCGGGGATGAGCACATCTTGGACTATACTTGGTCTGGAAAGCGCGAACTAATGGCTGTAGTAGCTGTAGAAGCCACCCAACAAATTCAAAAAATCCAATTTAAAAAGGCCGAAGACAATTCTGAGGTTAAAACAGAGTGGCTAACAGAAGGCGACTATAATTATAGCCACCCGCTGGTTGCTAAAAAAGGGATCGTTGCCATGCGTTCTGACATGAACCACGCCAATGAA